>Ga0310786_10000930_pt1 | contig 46644 bp, 57 predicted proteins | sample AusTroGonzalo_MG_FD_203881 | JGI IMG/M metagenome (GOLD analysis project Ga0310786, IMG submission 203881) | Bovine rumen microbial communities from tropical cattle in Woodstock, Queensland, Australia - Gonzalo_03 (v2) (version 2) | ecosystem: Host-associated > Mammals > Digestive system >...
CGGCGGGGCCTGACCCTGCCTTTCGTCGTCTGTCTCCTGCTTATGGCGCTTGATTGTGTTTTTGTCCGTGTTTGGCGATTTTGGTCGCTTGGCGTCTCTGCTTGCCGGAGTCTCGTATGCTCCACATCCTTTGCTGAGAATCAGCGAGATAAAAAAGCAGGACCCATTTTTGCACCCTTTCGGGGCTTCTGGGACCTGCTTTTCGTGTGTTTTCCGGGTGTGGGTTAACGATCTGCTCCGCTGGCCTTGACGATCTGCGCGCTGATCCATGCGCTTATGTTCCTGGGGCTGGCCTCCTGAAGAAGGCGGGCGGCTTCGGGTGATAGGATTATGCCCATGCGTCTGGCCCCGTTCTTGCTGGCCTGTTTGCGCTCGGGCTTGATGCCGTGCTCCTCCAGGATCCGGTAGATGGTTTCGTCTGCCCTGATGCCCAGGGTCTGTTTGATCTCCTGGACGGGGTGGCCCTCCTGGTAAAGGCGGGCGGCCTCGTCTTTTGTCTCTTGGCTGTGCTTCATCATAATGCTGTCTATTTTTTAGTTTGCTGCCTCCGGGAATATTGTCTCGAAGTGCTCGTTTAGGAATTTCAGGGCGTTGCTGCAGTCTGCCGGGCTGGGGCTGATGCTGTGGTGGTGGCTGGTGTGGAAAAGCACGCGGCCGGCGGCGTTCATGTCAATGACTGCGATCTCAATGGCGCGGGGCTGTCCGTCCTGGGCGCTTGCTCTCCGGATCTGGAACTTGGGCAGGCCCTCGATCGCCTCCAGGCGTATTATGTAGTCCTCGGTGTTGTATCTCAGCCAATACTTGAGTAGGTCCGCCGGGTTGGCGGTTCCTCCGACTCTCTTGGGTGTTATCTCTCTCTTCATCTTTCGTTGCTCGTTATCCTGCGGTAATTATATAATCTCCTTCATTCAGAACGATTTCGTCATCGTATGTTTTCTGACCTTTCTGGGTGTCATCGGGAATGGGTTCGATGGCAAGAAAGCCATCATAAATCACCCATATTTCCTTCTCCTGGTTTAATTTCTGCAGCTCTGCTATCACTTCTTTTACCTTCATTTTTTTATGGTTTTGGGGTTATCAAATCTCGACCTTCAGTTTGTTCTCCAGGTATCTCAAAACGGCCCAGGCCAGGCTCTCGTCGTTGCGGTACTCTGTCTTCTGGCCGTCTCTTGAGATCCAAATGCAAAGGGCGTCATCCTTGGGGTCTATGTCCATGCCCTCCAGGATGTACCATCTGTCGTCGTGGGGGTTCTCTATGACCTCGTTCTCTCTTACTGAAAATTCCCAGCTGTTCTGATCCGTTGCCTCTCTGAGGAACTCTTTGATTCTGTCTATTGCTTTCATTGTCTTCGGGGTTTTATCGGTTATTGTTTTCGGTTCTGTCTCTCTCACTTTATGTATTTGCGTCCGGTGGCGTTGGTGGGTACCAGGGTGTATCCTGAAACCTTGGCCCATGCCTTGATGTCCTCAAGGTCTCCGGTGACGCGGGTGTTCTTTCCGACGATCAGGTACATGTCCTGTCTTGCGTATTTCAGGATGGTGAGGCTGGTGGCCGGGTTGTTGTATCCCATTCTTGCTATCCCTATCCTCTGGCTGTTGATTCTTGCTTCCATTTTTCTTGTTTTTTAAGGGTTTGTTTTCGTTTCTTTGTCTATGTAAAAGTAATACTTTTATTTGATATGGCAAGCGAAAAATCAACTTTTTTTCAAAAAAAATGCACTTTTTTTCGGGCTCTGGGGTATCTGTGGGGACGAAAAAGACCGGGCTCGCCTCTCGGCGTCCCGGCCTCCCGAAAACAATTATTTTCCTTTCAAAAACTGAAAGCTGAAAACAAAAATACGTTATTTTTTTGAAAGTCCAAAGCTGAAGCCTGCCGTGATGCCGATGCCGAGGTAGGGTTGCTTCCCTGTCGTTATGCCGACCTGGGGGCCTATGGTGATGGCCAGCCCGTTGCGGCGTCTCTGCTGTATGATCGTCGGCGGTAGTGTGTTCGGCATGTGGATGTGCAGGCTGTCCAGCTTCGGTTCGTATCCGCTGACCCATGCGTCGTAGTTGTCGGCGGCGTAGTGCTTCTGGCTGATCGGAATGAAAACCCGGACGGTGTCCCTGATGGTGTCCGTCTCTCCCGGCAGGTATGTGGTGTCGTGAGCGGCGGGCAGCCACCTGGTTTTCCATTGGACTATGACGCTGTCCTTGGCTGCGGGTTCAGGATCCGTGTCGTTCCAGAAGATGGTGTCGGGTCCGAGGGCTTGCAGCTGCGCGATGGTCTCCTCCAGCCGGCTTATCTTGCCTCGCTGGATGATGCCTGCCGTCGCCAGGATGAGTACCGTGGCGGCGAGCGCTGCCTGTGTCACTTTCTCGATGCTCATTGTATCGTGATCGTTATCTCCTCTCCCTTGTCCTGACACTCCTTCAGGATCGCTGTCAGCTTGAGCTCGTATTCCGTGCTCTGCGTGAGCTTTCCCTTGGCGGTGTTCAGACCCACCAGGATGCAGCCCGCGGTGTCCTTGGCTGTGTTGCCCCGGTGTATGAGGATCCCGTCGAAATGGGGGACGTCCTCAAGCCTGGGCAGCTCGCGCTTGAACTTGGGGCTTTTGGTCACGGTCACCTTGTAGGTTCCGTAAGGGATGGCGCTTTCGCCTGCCACCTTCTTCTCGTCGCCGTCGAAGTGTCCGTTCTTGTTCTTGTCGATGACTCGGTCCTCCAGGGTGTTGCAAAAAAACGCCCCGTTGAGGTACATGCGGCCTACGGTGTATTTCTCCTTGGGCCATTGCCTAACCACTGCGATGTTCATCTCTCCTCTGTCTTCTTGTTAAACAATGGCATGGGGTTGTCCTCCATGTGCTGCAGTACCGGGCAGGTGTCCGGGGTGTCCTTGCGCTTGCAAGCCCAGGCGCAGCTGATGGCCGATCCCTGTATGTTGCTCCGGATCTCGAGTATCTCCTGGCGTTCCTCCAGGACCTTGATGCGGCGCTCCAATCGGTCGGCGTAGCTCTCCTTGCCCTCGTCCTTGTCTTTCTTCCGGGAAGCGATGGCCTGGATCAGGGATGTGAGGACGCTGCTTCCGAGCGCTATCCCTATAATCTCAATTACTCCCATGGCTGCTCCGGTTTAAAGGTTCTGCTCGATGTCCCAGCGCACCTGCTGCTTGATGGCGGCGACGTGGTTGAGGAAGGCCTTGTATTCCTCCTCTGCGCTCTCGTCCTGCGTCAGGCCCAGCTTGTATGCGTTGTAGGCGTTGACCAGCGCGAACTCCTGGGTCTCGTCGGTCTCCTCGCGGATGCATGCCTTGACCACGACGTCGTATTCGGGCTCTCCCCAGAAGAGGGTGCTGTCGTACTCGAAGTAGTGGTGTATGCTGCCGTCCGGGAGGGTCTCCTCCTTCTCCTGGATGTTGCGGTTGTAGTAATAGCTGCCGTTCCCCAGGTTCTGGAAAACGTCAGGCCTGTTATCTGAAATCGATTTCATAAGGCGTTCTTAAATTTAAAGTTTGTAATAAATGCCTGCTGTCGCAATGCTTCAGCCATCCCCACCAGGGCGCTAACTCCTGGAGGAAGGCTTTCCGCTCCGGTGTCTCCTTCCGGTGCAGGATGTGTGCGATCCTCCTGCAAAGCCTCTGCTTCACTCCTTTCCGCAGCCGTGTGTGCGTGGGGTAAAAGACGAAACCGACGAAGTCGATCCCGGTGCTCGTGGGGAAGACGCGCCATGTGGGTTTTATCTCCAGGTTGAGGGTCGCCATGTATGCCTCGATGTCTCGCTCGAGTCCGTGAAGCTCGCGCTTGTCGCCTCCGAGGATGACTATGTCGTCCGCGTATCTGAAGTAATGGGTCACGTGTTTCGTCTCCTTGAGCCAATGATCAAACTCCGTGAGGAAGATGTTCGCGAAATATTGCGACAAATAATTGCCGATGGGTATGCCCGGTGCGCTGTCCACCACCTCGTCCAAAAGTGCGAGCAGGCGCTCGTCCTTGATCTTGTGCCGCAGCGCGCTCTTCATCAGCTCATGGTCTATGCTCGGGTAGAATTTCCGGATGTCCATCTTCAGGCAGTAGGTTGTCTGCTCGGGGTTGTCTTTCAATGCCCGGTGCAGCTTGGCGGCGCATCGGTGAATGCCCCGTCCCTTGATGCAGCTGTAGGAATCCGCCGTGAATGTTGCGACCCAGATCGGTTCCATGATGTTGAGGATGGCGTGGTGCACTATCCTGTCGGGGTAGTAGGGCAGCCTGTAAATCAGGCGCTCCTTGGGTTCGTGGATGATGAATGTGGAGTACGGGCTGGTGTGGAACCGTCCCTCCGCCAGGTCGTCATGCAGCTGGCGCAGGAATCCCTCGGGGTCCTTGTCAAACATGACGATGCCCTTGTTGTTCTTCTTGCCCTGGCGTGCCTTGCGTTCTGCCTGGCGCAGGTTGTCGATGTCTATTATCCTTTCGTAGAGGTTTCCGTATCTCTTCATCTTCTCATCCTCTGTCGTTGTTGCTTTGCTGATCATCCGGGACGTTCGGTTTCCCTACCAGCCCCTTCCGATGGTTATTTGTTTTTCAGACTCTTGCTGCGGCCTCTGTCCTTGTCGGGAATGGGCGGCGTGACCGCCGTCCACCTCGCAACTTGTTTTTTGTTCTTGTTCTTTTATCAGTAAATCCGGGAGCCGATATTCGCATTCGCATTCGAGGGCGTGTTGTTGGAATTCGCGTAAGCGAGTCCGTCATTCGCGTCGTTATTCGCATTGCCGCCGAAGTTCAGGCCCCGAGGACAGACAGCCTTGTTTCTGTTATTCCAGGTAGTATCTCGTTCCGCTGGCCCGCATCGTCACACGTCGTGGGAAGGCGTCGCGCTTCCGGATCTCGTCGAGGACGTATTTTATCTCCTGGCTGTTCGTGAAAAATTTCCGGGCCTCGGCGTCGGTGTCCTCAAGTTTGAACTTGATTTTCACCAGGTACCGGCTGTCCCCGAATTTCGTCTTCACCTGATCGATGTAATCGACCAGCCAGAACTGCAGGTTCGTCAGCTTCTGCTGGGTTATCTCCTGGCAGTTAAAATGACGGCTGCCCGGCTCCGCCGGGATTGCCAGGAAGGCCAGGCTTCCGTCATCTTGTTTCTTCTCTTGCTCGTTCATGCTGTTGCTTCGTTTCGTGTCGTGTTATGCCGCTGGAATAAAGCAAAGCCGGGAGCCGAAATGCGCAGCCGCAGACGAGGGCGTGTGGTCGGAAAGCGCGCAAGCGAGCCCGCCATACGCGACGTAATCCGCAGCGCCGCCGAAGAGCAGGCCCCTTGTCTCAGTGCCGCTGCCCGGTATGGCTGTGTAGAAGTAGTCCGCCATGTAGGTGCTGCTGCTTCCTCCGACCTCGGTGCACATGTTCTCGCCGTATTCTCCGACCATCATCGTCTTGAACCAGCCGCTGGCCCTTGCCAGCTCTCCTCTCTTGACGTAGTCGCTGGTGATGGTGCTGCTGAACTTGGACGGGTCATCGCAGGTGTAGAACGAGCTCTTTCCGCTGTCTCCGCTCTGTATGCTGGCGAGGCATCCGTCCATCCAGCTCCAAACATGACCGAAGGGGTTCTCGATTCCGCGGTATGATGGTACCGGGGCTGCGTAGTGTGTCGTCTCTCCGTCGCTGGCCAGGACGTTGTGTGTGACGACGCCGGTGCGGTTGCCCAGGCTGTTGGTCACGCCGCAGGGGATGATCGGGTTGTAGCTGTTGTAGGTGTCCCAGCTCGTCATCTGGCTGACGCCGGGGCCGAGGCCTCCCTGCTTGAATCCGTTTGCGTCGGGCTGTGCGTTGTATGCTGCCTGGCAGTTGAAGTTGGCGTACTCAACGGTATAAAGCCAATAAGTAGCCTTCTGGGCTGCGTAAACGTCGCAGCACCATCCGGTTCCGCGGTTTCCTGCGTAGGTGCGGAAGTTCGTCAGGCTGATGTTCGTGGCCGGCATGCCGAGCAGGCTGCGGTAGGTGTCGTCCCATCCGCTGGTGTTGTTGCCTCCGCGGTACTGCGCTGTGGTGTTCACGACGCTGGCGAGCTTGTTGTTGGTTCTGTCGAGTGCTGCCTGGTAGGCGCTGCGGTACATCTTGGGTACCTTGTGGAATCCGGGGAGCTGGATCTCGCTGATCAGGCAGCGCCATTTGGTGCCGTCTGCCTCGAACTTGCGCCAGTGCTCCGGTATCTCGACCATGACCTGGCCGCTGGCTCCTGAAAGGTCGGCGCTGGCTCCGGTGTCGGTTTTGGTCGAGTCGTTGGCCCCGAGGTAGGTGACGACGTGTCCGTCGTCTGCCAGGAGGCATCGTCTCATGCGGTTCTGTATCGGCAGGCTGACATGGAGTGTCGTCTTGCCGATTCGGGTCAGCGCTGTGGTGCTGGCGCTGGTGTCCCATTCCACGCCGTAGTAGTTGTCATACGGCCATGCGGGCTTGTTGTTGCCCATTCCGATTAAGAGTCCCATTTTTCTGTGTGGTGTTTTAATATCCGTACTTGAGGTCGTAGCTGTTGAGGCTTGCGTCCTTCTTTATCTCTCTCAGGATCTCGGGGTTCCATCCCACCTCGAACCTTGTCTCGACGAAGGTTCCGGGCTCCATGCCGAAGAGGTTGACCTCCAGGGTTATGGCGGTCTCTCCGTCGTTCTTGAGGTTGAACGGGATGTCGAGCTTGAAGTTCTCGCTGGTGAGATCCTCTATCGCTCCCATGACGCCTATCTGGGCGCTGACGAGCTGCTTGCTTCTTGTTTCGTCCATTGTCTTTTTTTTAATGGTTGTTTTCGTTCTCTGCAAAAATAAGCGCCTTTGCCGTATATTAAGGCGTTTGTGTGTCGCGAGTTTTCCGCAGGATTTCCCCGGCTGCCGTCGCCGGGGTCCTGCTGGTTGCGCGCGCTCGCTTAAATTGTCAGCTTCAGGACGAGATTGCCGCTTATCGTCGCCGTGCTGACCTTGTATTTTGTGTTGTTTATCCAGAGGTACATCTGGTTCGCGTTCTCGTCGATCTCGACGCCATATCCTCCTCCTCGCATCAGCATCTTCACCTTGTTGGTGCTGGTGTCGCGGATGGCCTGCAGCAGGTGGCTGCTGTCTCCGAATGAGGCCAGGAATCCGTTGCTTGCCAGGTGGACAAATTCGCTCTGGTATGAAACCGTCAGCATGTCTCCGCTGGTGACCGGCTGGAAGTAGCACTGATAAAGGGTAATCCAGCAGGTGTCCTGGTAGGGTATGTATCCCTGGGTTCCCTGGATTAGAACCTTCATCTGGAAGTAGTGGGTTCCGACGCTCATCGGTGCCGTTCGTCCTGCCCAGGTCCAATCGAACGATTGCTCGTAGTATTCTTGTGAATCGAGGACTTTTTCCTCCTGGTGTATCAGTTCGTCATCCAGGAGGATTTGCAGCCTGATCTTGGAATTTTTCGCATAGTTGTAAATCGACATCGTTCCTGTCAGCCTCATCGGCGGTATCGTCACAATGTTGTTTGCCTGTGTTATCGTGAAGCTCGAGCAAATGTTGAGGGTCTGTTGAATGTCCACGATGACGTCGTCTGAACCTCCCGAAAAATATCCGCCTGTGAGCGCTCTGCTTATCGAACTCGGGACCGCCGCTGTCGGTGTTCCCGTCATGATAACTTTTGCGACCTGGCTGGCGTCCAGGATCTGGACGTCGTTTCCCATAATCTGAACCTTGGGCTGGTTTGTGGCGTCGCTTGTCTTCAGCTTCCTCACCACCGCGTTCTCGATGACCGCCTCCTCTGCAAAAAGCAGGCCGGTGGCGATGTTCTCGAAGCTGGCGTCGAACTGCTTCCACCACCATTTCAGACCGTTACCTGTGGGGTAGATGCTCGAGCCCTGGAAGTTGCCCGCGGTGCGCATCGTCATGAAGTAGGCGCCGTTGTACTTGACGATCTGGCGGATGCTGCCGGTTCCGGTGTAGGTCTTTGTCGGATCAAAGTTACCCATGAACGTTGATGCGCGCTCTGTCAGGTCGTTGGGGCTGATGCTGAATGCCGTCCCTCGGAGTCCTCTCTCCAGCTTGGGCATGCAGATGTATGCCTTTTGTCCGGCCTGGACTCTGAACAGGACCTTCTTCTCGTACTCGTCGCTGATGACCGTGCTCTTTGTCTGGAAGGTGTAAGTGTGGCGCACCCAGGTGTTCTCGTCCAGGACCCATGCGTGCCATCCGTCGGCCTGGTGAATGGATTCCGGTTCTCCGTCTATGTAGACGGCGTTGTTGGTGTTGACGACCTGGTACCCGGTGGCTCCGTAGAAGAAGGTGTCCACCTGCGTTCCCTTGGCCCAGAATGAAAGGGTGTAATATTCGCCCGGTTCTATCTTCTGGACGTATCCCAGCTTGAAGAGCATCTGGTTCAGCATCTCGACGTAGGTCTCTCCTTCGCTGTTGTCGCAGTATATCGCGGTCTTGCCGTCGATGCCGGTGACCTTCTCTCCGCCTATCTTCCACCAGCCCTGGTCTATGGCTATGTTCTGGGCGATGCCCTCCTGGAAGTTGGCGTCGGAGAGCAGGTTCTGCTGCACCTCTGCGGCGTCGATGCCGTCCTCTCCGTCCGTTCCCTGGTAGCCGATGCAGCAGGGTGTCGTCGTGGTGCTGGCGTATCCGTTGCTGTAAACGATCACCTCGCGGTTCCAAAGGTAGCGGCCCTTGCGCAGCTGGCTGGCGACGCTCGCGTAATCACCCCAGCCGCTTGATGGTGCTGTCGTGCCGCTGGTGCTCACCGCGTATTGTTCGGTGATGCTGAAGATGTCCTTTCCCATCAGCTGTCCCTGGGTGTAGGTGGGGCTGCCGCTGCTGTATATTATCTTCTCGCGGTTCCAGACGTAGGGCTTGCTGGTTGTCGCTGTCGGTATGGTGTTGTCCTGCCAGCCGCTTGTCGGGGGCAGCGCCGCGTTGGAATGGATGGCGTATTGCTCGACCACCTCGATGATGCTCCTGCCGGTGCTGCCGTCTGCTCCGTAATGTCCGATGCATGAGGGTGTGGTGCAGGCGTCTGCTCTGCTGTCCAGGTAGGTGATCAGCTCGACGTTCCACAGCCAGCGGTTCGTGCTGTCGACGCTCGGCATGGTGGTGCTCCATCCTGTCATGCTGCTGGGTGACGGCGTGCTCGGCGCGGTGGCTGATGTCGTCGTCTTGTAGTACTCGGTGACGCTGCGGACGCCCTGTCCCAGGCATTGCTTGTCGGTGTACTGCGTGCCCCGGTTGTCATCGTAAATGATGCGGATGCAGTTCCACAGGTAGGGGTTGTTGTCGTCGTGGGCCGGTACCGTCGTCTGCCATGCGCTGTCTGCCGGGGCGGTCGTCTCGCTGCTGCTGTTGCCGTACATCTCCGTGATGCTGCTGATGCCCGTGCCGTTGGATCCGTCGGCTCCGTAGTGTCCGATCAGGGCCGGGTTCGTCCATGTCTTGCTGCGTCCGTCGATGTATTCCATGATCTCCAGGTTCCAAAGCCAGCGGTTGGTTGGTGACAGGCTCGGCATGTCGTCCTGCCAATCGTTGCCCTCGACATCCTGGATGGTGGCGTGGGGCGGTGCGCTGTTGGTGCTGGTGGCTGCGTAACGTTCCCGGATGCTGCTCACTCCCTCGCCCAGGCATTCCTTGTCGTGGTAGGTGGGTGTCGCTCCGGCGTCTGTCGTCAGAACCGCCAGGGCGTTCCAGAGATAGGGCTTCTGGGCGTCGTAGGTTGGTATCTGCGCTGTCCAGGTCGTCGGTTCGGTGGTGGCGCTGGCGCTGTTGCCGTAGACCTCGTAAATGCTGGCGATGCCGGATGAGGCTTCTCCCGGATCTCCCTTCAGGCCCTTGGCGATCGGCACCCATTTGCTTCCGTCCGTCGGTGCGACGCCTGTCACTCCGCTGCTCGAGGTGTCGATGCATCGGTAGGTGGCTGTCTCTCCGGCGTTGGTGTAGCTGACCTCATCCCCGAAGTAATAAGTGGCGTATGCGCTGTATGCGCCGCGGTAGACGGCGATGTCGTTGATGTCTCCGCTGGTGCTCTGCAGCTTGACGCCCTTGAAGATGAACGCTCCCTGCTGGATGTTGTTGTAATCGATGCAGTGCTGTGCCGTTCCCAGGCGCATCTTGTTCTCGTCCAGGTCTATAAAGCTGTCGCCGTTGGCGTCCATGATGCGTCCGGTCTTGATGTAGCGCCCGTTGATGGTCGTCTCGCCGTATGTCAGACTCAGGACCCTGTATGAGGTATTCTGGGCGTCCTGCTTGGGGCTTGAAAGGGTTCCCAAAAGGAAGAAGTAATGCAGGGGGTCGCTCTGTGCGTCGTAGCATTTCTTCTGGGCGTCTGTTATCAGATAGTTGGCTGTCGTGCTGCCGGCGGCTGTCTGGGCCTCTATGTAGACGTAGTATGCCTTGCTGGCGTCGAGGGTCGTGACGGTGCTCGCGCTCAGGTTCCAGGTGCGTGGGCCCTCCTCCAGGGCGTAGGCGGTGACGGATCCGGCGCTCATGTGTATCTTGGCCGGGCTGCCCTGGTAGTTGGGTTCGATGCTGATTCCTGAAAGCATCAGCTGCTGGCTGCGGGCTCCGACCTCCAGCATCTGTGTCTCGATGCTCTTGGGACGTATGTGGTCCGTGTAGTATCCGTCGGCATCGAAGATCATGTTCATCAGCTCCTGTGTGGTTCTCCAGGCGTTATGGCGTCGCACCGGATCCTTGAGGTCGTTAATGCGTATGATCTCGTCCTGCTTCTGCAGGTCTGATATGATGCGTGTCAGGATCGTGGCCTGCACGCTCCCGTCTCCCAGGGTCAGCTTGTAGGCGTAAGGCTTCAGGATGTCGCGGCTCACGGCGGTGATGCGTATGTTGCCGTCGATGTTCATGTCGGTGTCCTGGACGGGTATGTAATCGCCCGGGTGGAAGACCTCGACGATGCCTCCCTGTCCGCTCATCTGGCGTGCCAGCCTGATGGCGTCCAGCTGCAGGGCGTAGCTGACCTTCGGGTGTTTGCGTTCTGCGAGCTGTTCCTGGGCCTTGGCCAGCAGCTGCTCCTCGGCGGCTGTCACCAGCTCTGTGGGTAGCACGATATCGCTGACGAGGAAGGTGTCGCCGATCTCAAACTGGAAGGCTGCGTTGTCCGGGCTTGGTACCGTCATGTGGTTCTCGTCCTCGTAAGGCTTGACCCGGAAGGTCTTCGTCGCGTGGTTGTAACTCACCAGCTCGAAGCGGTAACCGGCCAGGCGTCCTGTCTGCATCGTCACCTTGGGTGTCGTCCCTGAAATCATCGAGGCGTTGATATCGAACGGGAAGTCTGAAACGACGAAGTACTGCTCCGCGTGGTCTCCCGTCCCGACGCCGGTGATGGCGTTATGCTCCTCCAGCTTGGGGTAGATGTCATCGAAGGTCTCGGTGTTCTCCTTGATGCCGTATGCTGCCTGGGCGTCGCTGTCCTCGACGTAGCTGTCGGCGCGGTTGGTCGCTCCTTCTATCAGCAGGCGTTTGTAAGGGTATGCCTCGGGCAGGTTCTGCTGTCCTCCGAAGACGAAGAGGCGGGTCACTATGTTGCTGCTGTCGACGTTGGTTCTTGAAAGCTCGTAAAGGCCGCCGCCTTTGCCGTACTTGAAGGTCCCCAGGCTGGTGATGACCTGTCCTGCCGTTCCGATGGCTATGGTGGTGACGCCCTCGCTGTATGTCATCTCGAACTCCGTCCCGTAGTCCTGGCATAAGGTCTGCAGGGCCTCGAGGCAGTTCTTGCCTCCGAAGTCGTAAGTCTTGAACTCGGCCCCGACGCCTTGCTCGATGGTGAAGGCCCAGGGGTGCGGTTGTGCCGCTGTCCCGTATCGTCGGTTGAGGCAGGCCACCAGCTCACCCATGTGTCCCGAAAGGGGTCCCGTGAAGGCGTCGCTCAGCCCTGCGCTCTGCAGGATGAACTGCACGTCTATGAGCTGGTATTGGGGTCCTTCCAGGGTGATGGTGTATTGCAGGCGCCGGTCTCCTGTCTTGCGGATCTGGGGCAGCTTGTTCAGGGTGTAGGTCTTGCCGAATATCTCCGCGGTGTCGCCGATCTGCAGGGGCAGTGCCTCGGCGGTCTCCACGGTGATGGTGGCGGTGTCCTCACCAAGCAGTACCATGTGCTGCTCGGCGCTGGTTATCGCGCTGGCCCGGGTGCGGGACGTCAGGTGGTAGTGCGTCCCGTCCGGGTGCTTCATTACAACTTTTTCCATACCGTGATGCCGTTGGTTGTCATTGCTGTTATGTCCTTGATGATGCCGGCGATGATGATGTGGTAAGTGCCGGGCTGGGTGTAGGTGTGCTGGTAGGTGTTGCTGCCTGCCTCATCGGTGAAGGTGCCGTCGCCCCAGCTGATGCCCTGTCTGCTTGTCGTCGTCAGGACGATCTCGGCTGTCATGCGTGTGGGTATGGCGCTGAATGCCACGACCCTCTTGTTGGGCTCCGGCTCCCGGAGTTTGAGGGTGAAGGTGCCGACCATCAGCTTGTCGTTCCAGCGCTTGTCGGGGTCGATGCCCTCCTTGCAGTAAACGTCATAAACGAGGGGCCTGGCGGGGTTGATGTCGACCTTCAGGCGCTGTGTGCCGTCCTGCTCCAGGATCTCGTATAAGGCGTTCATTTTGGCGATGAAGTCCATCTCGCCGTCGGCCTTGCACCAGCATTTGAGCTGAATGTCGCGGGGCTCGAAGCGCTTGTCCTTGAGGTCCACGACCTCGCCGTTGCTGCTCGGGTAGTCGATGGTGAGCGGTGCTTTCATCTTGGGTCTCTCCAGCAGTCCCTTGCTCTCGCTGACGTTGATTCCCAGATCCTGGAAGTCCGTCCCGTCGAGGGTGTAACGTATGCGCTTGCTGTTGGCCTGGCTCTCTATGATCTCCTCCTCCGTCAGTGCGCGCTGGAAGACCTTCACCTCGTCGATGTCGACGTTCTGGCCGTAGTCCTTGCTGATGTAATCCTGCAGCAGGCTGATGCCGGTGGGCTGTCCTGTCAGGTGCAGGGTGTCGAGGAGGGTGAATCCGACGTATACGGCGATGTCGAGTCCCTGCTTGACCAGGGCCCAGCTCTGCCAGAGGTCTGCCGGTATCTCGTACCAGGCTTCGGTGTAATCGTCGGGTCCGTTGCCGGTCTTGACCAGGATCCCCAGCTTTGTTTGTGTGGGTTCCGTCTTGCCCTGGCGGATCCATGCCTCTAACGTGAAGTCCTCGCTGAAATCCACGAGGTTTCTCTCGACGTCGCAATGGCCGCCGTCGCAATGCAGGGCGCCTCCGTTGCGTCCGTTCCTGAAGTAGGCGTCACCGGTGACCGTGCCGTTGGCTGCGGAGGGTGATGCGTCTCTTGCTATGGTGCTGTCCGGGGCTTCGTCCATGGACAGGCTGAGTATGAGGTTCTGCTCGTTCATTTGTAACTTGTTTTGTGTTTGTTAATAACTTTTATTCTCGCGTTTCCTTCTGCCCTCTGGCTTATCATGGGACCCTCCTGGTCGTCGGCCTTGTAAAGGTTGACGCAGACCTTGGCGTCGTCCCATGCCTCCACCACCAGGCTGGCCCTGTCGAAGAGGTCCACCATGACGAAGGCGTTGTCCCGGGCTGTCAGGGTTATGATGCTCCGGTGTTTGATGTAAACAGCCCCGGCGTGGAAGTTGTCAAACGTGATGAGGCCCGCCGTGTCTCCCAGGCATACCGTGCGTCGCTGGTTGCGTGTCCTCATGCCGTCGCAGTCCACGTAAATGCCGGCGGCTTGTGCCTCGGCCTGGTACCGTAGGAGGAGTTTGTTGTCCGGGTACTCGTGCATCAGGCAGAAGTCCAGGCCCCGGTGGTAGATGTCAAAAAGGCGGCGGGTGTCGCGCTCGTCTTTCATCTCCTCAAACATCGGCGCGCAGATGCCGTTCCTCTGCGCGTCCCTGATGAGCTGTCTCTGTATCGTCGCTGTAATCTCCATCTCTCTGGCGGTTTAGTATGTCATGCCCTGTGCCCGCATCGCCGCCTCGTCGTTTCCGATCTTGGCGTTGAGCTGCTGCAGGACGCTGTAAATCTTGGCTATGTTGCTGTCCATCGACGCTATGTGCAGGAGTTGCTGGCGCAGGTACTCGACGCCCTGGTCCATGGCTGTGCGCATGGCGTTGGTCTGTCCTCCCAGCAGGTCGATGCTCTCCTGGCTCGCGGTCTTGTATGCTCCGCTCATGGTGGTGAGGTCGCTGTCCTTTCCGAAGAGGTCCGGGAATTTCTTCATGATATCCTGCATGGCCGGTATGGCGTCCTCTCCGAAGGCTGTCAAGTCGGCGGCCAGCGCGTCGATGCTTCCCATGACGGTGTCCCATCCCTTGAAGTTGCCGTTGCTGTCGACCCAGCTCTCTGTGTAACGGTCCACGATCTTCTGGATCTGTCCGGCCAGCAGGCTCTGGGTCATGATGTTCTGGATGATGCCCTTGACGATGTCCTTGACCTTGTTACCCCAGGCTTCGGCGGCGTTGCCTCCCTGGTTGAATATGTTGACGATGGCGTCTTCCAGGTCCTTGGCCATGGTGGCGACGTCGGTACCCATGAGCTTGTCGCGCATCTCGTTGATGATGTCGTTGATCTGCTGCTGGGCCTGCTTGTATTGGCTCTCGTACTCCCGGATCTTGCTGGCGTCGCTGCTCTTCTTGTTCTTCTCGTCCAGGCGCATGGCGGCCAGGTCCTGCTGCTGCTTCTTGAGGTTGTCTATCAGCTCCTTCTGTCCGCTGTACCACTGCGTTCCCATCATGCGCTGGACGGCTGCGTTGAGCTCGTCGTAGGCGTCGCGCAGGTCCATGACGGACTGGGCGTGGCGCTCGATGCTGTCGTTGATGTCCTTGTCGGACCATTTGATTATCTTGGGTATGAGGTCCACGGCGCCTCCTATGATGGCGCCCCACCATCCTCCCCAGGTCTCGGCTCCCTTCTCGGCTGCCTGGAAGTTACCCAGCATGTCGCTCACAAAGTCCATGCTCTCGGATAGCTGGGTGTTGCCGGTGTCGGCTGCTATGTTGCGAATGCTGCCGGCGATGTCCTGGAAGTTGGCGGCGAGTCCGGATGCGGCCTCGATGGCGGTCTTCAGGTCGCTGGCATTAAAGAGCTTGCTGAAAAGGTTCCCGCCTGTCAGCTGGTTCTTCATCTGTACCAGCTTGTTGATCAAGGCCTCCATGTCCTCGTTGGTTATCTCGCCCTGGGTGTGCAGCTGCTGGAGCTTGACGATTAAGGCGTTGATGCTGGTGACGGTGATCTCCGTCATTCCTTCTATCTCCTCGGCGTTGAAGGTGTCGGCCACCAGGGCGCTGATCTCCTTGCGCTCGTCTTCCACCAATGCCTGCAGCAGCTCCTTATTCTGATGCTCCTCTGCAAGGCGGCGCTGGCGTGCGTAGCGGTTGACGATCTCCGTGCGTTGCTGCTCGAAGGTCTGGTAGTTGTTCAGCAGGTTGCGGTACTCCTCGTCGCCGCCGTCCTCGTCATAAAGGGCGCGCTGGGCTTCCAGGGCTGCAAGGGCGACGCGTGCGGCGTTGCGCTCTGCCTGGGTGGCTGTCTCGTCGTTTATCTTGCGTTCGAGCAGTGCGCGGTTCTCGGCGTACTCGGCATCGAAGCGCAGCTTCTGTGCCAGGTATCCGGTGTAGTTCTCCAGCAGCTCGTTCGTCTGCTCCTCCATCTGCTCGGTGGCCTCGCGCTCGGCGTCGTCCAGGATCTGGCTCTTGCCGGTGTCGGCGTTGTCTCCTGTCAGCTCCTCGCGGCGGCGTCTGATGATGTCCAGAACCTCGAGGATGTTACCGGCTGTCTGAAGCTCGGCCTGCAGGGCGCTGTCGAACTCCTGCAGTACCGTGCGGTTCGTCTCTGTGGCTATCTCGTTGTTGAGGGTGCGCAGTTGGTCGGCCTGTGCCTGGGTGGCCGTTCCGGTACCGATGCTCTCCAGCAGCTTGTCGCGTTGCTGGTTGAGGTAGTCCAGGTATGTCTCGCCCTGTTTGAGGAGGTCTGCGAATTCCGTCTCCGCCGCCTTGCGTGCTATCGGATCCGTGCTGTTGGCCCATAGGCGGTATTGCTCGTAGAGCTTCTTGCGGTCCTGCAGGTGTTTCTGGTACTCGTCGTTCTCGTTCTTGTAGACGCCTTTCATCTGGTTGAGCCTCTCGGTCTCCCAATCTATCTGGGCCTTGATGCGTTTGCGGTCGGCGTCGTTCTGGGCGTTGTTGAATTGCTCCTGCAGCTTCTTGATGATCTCCTCCTGTTCTTTGATGCTGCCCTCGAGTATCTCGGTGGTGGCGGGTATGATGCCGGCATCCTTGAGTTTCTTGAGGTAGGCGTCGTTGTATGAGTCTGCGGTGGTGTATAACTGCTCCAGCTCCTTCTCCAGGGCGTTGACCTTCTGTTGCTGCTCCTGCTTGGCCTTGCTGTTATCCACCAGGTATGTCTTGGTTCCGGAGTTGACCTGTATGGTCTTCTCCACCTGATCCGGCATGTTGCTAAGTGCGATCTGTTCCTTGATCAGGTCCTTGGCTTTCTCCTGTGCCAGCTGGACGGCGGCCATGGCGCGTGCTTTCTCCAGCTGTGCCTGTATGAAGGTGTCCTTGTTGGTAACCAGGGCGTTCTCGGCGTCGGCGACGCTGTTGATCTGGATTCCCAGCTCCTGGAAGGCTTTCTCGTTGGCGCGTATGAACTGCTCCTTGTCGCGCAGGCTGTCTCCCAGCTTTCCGTATTCCCGGATCAGCTCGCGCAGGGAGGTGACGGGCTTGACGGCGGCCTCTGCGATGGCGTCGTTCATCTTCTTGGCCTCCTCCCGGGCTTTCTTCTCCTCGCTCACCAGCTTGGAAACGAGGGCCACTATGGCGGTGATGGCGACGCCGATGCCCAGGGTGAGTGTTGCCATCAGGGCTTGTGCTGCGACGTTGGCCGCGGTGGCGCTGACTCCCATGGCTACCAGGCTGGCGCTGGTTCTGTCGACGGCGGTGGCATATATGCGCTGTGCCCCGGCCAGGACGGTGAGGCGGAAGGCGCTGTTCTGGTGCAAGGTGTTGGCCACCTGCTGCAATCCCATGGTTATGCTCATCAGGCTCTGAACCTTGAGCATGCTCTTCTGTATGTTCTCGTTCTCCGTCCCGAAGAGTGACATGGCGCCGCTTAAGGCGGTGAATCCTCCGGTGACGCCGCTGATGGTGCTCATCACGGCCTCCATGCCTCGGAAGCTGGAACCCATGACCTTGGCCTGGGCGTTGGCTGACCTCATGGCTTTCTGGAGTCGTCCGAGCTCCTTCTGCATGGCCTCGTACTCGGCGGTCCCTCGCTTGCCGGCCTGCTCCATCTCTGCCAGGGCGTTCTTGGCGTTCATCAGCTGTGTGCGCAGCTTGACGTGGGCGTTGGCTGCCCCGTCGATCTTCTCTTTGGTTTTCTGCATCGCCTGCTCCTCTTTCTGCAGGTCGTCGGCGGTGCGTTCGACCTCTGCCTGGGTCTCCTTGACCTTGGCTATGTATTTGGTGAGCTCGTCCTGCTGCTGCTTGAGGGAGACGTATTCCTTGTCTCCGGCGGCGGTTCCCTTCTGGAAGGCCGCGGCGGCTCGCTGTCCCAGCTCGTCGTATTGGCTCTGGAGCTTCTGCAAGGTGGCGCGGTTCATGTCGCCCATCTTGTCTATCTCCCGGTAGCACTGATCTATCCTGTCCGTTGCCTGCTTGTATGCGGCGTCCATTGTCTGGCCTCCCATCTTGGTGCTGGCGGTGAATTCCTGGACGCTGCGTTTGGCTGCGTTCAGGCCTTTCTCAAGTTGTCCGGTATCGACCAGCACCTCGAATTCGAGGGCTCCTCCGTTGATGTCCATTGTTATTCGTTTTGTGCGTTTATGCTGTTTATGATGTCATCCACGTTGTCCGGGGTGATGTCCACGAAGCGCTTGCCTCCGTCCTTGTCCGTCTCGATGTTCGGGGCGTCGAGGAGCATGCGCTGAATGGTGGCCCAGGGCAGTCCGTGGTGCAAGTAGTCCCATGTCCAGGAAAAGTGCGCGCAGATGGATCCTCTCCTGCCGTAGGGGCTCTTTAATCCCGTTACTCTACACGATCCTTCATCGGTTCGGTCGTCCGCTGTGCGCTCATCAATCGCATAGAGATGCAAAAATCCCCGAGGTTGGCCATCTGCATAATGGCGGTGCAGAGGTCCTGCAGCTTCTTGGGGTTGATGCTGTGGTATAACTCATCGGTGAGGGTGTCGAGCCTCTGCTGGTTCTCTATCCTGCGTCCTCGCTTTTGGTCCCAGATGTCCTCGCCCAGCACGGCGATGGCGACGATGCGTGCCATGCGCTCTGCGTTCTCATGTGCCAGGCGTCTGGCTTCTGCCATGGCATCCATGTCGGCTCCGGTGAGCTTCGCCTCATCAAGATCGAGGGCCAGCTGCTCGACGGCCAGGCGGTCTAATGTCGCAAGGGTGGGCTGGCTGATGATGTATCGGCGCTCCTCGTCCCATGTCTTGCGTTTTCCCAGGATCCTGTTCCTGCTTTTCCTGACGGTCACCGTGAATGCCAGGCCTCTCTCGAGTAGCAGGTTGAGCTCCTCCTGTTCGCTTTTTCGCTTCTGTTCTTCTGTCATGATTCGTTGTGTCTTGAAAAAAGAAGGCCCCACTCCTCAGTGGGATGGGGCCTCCGGGTTGGTGTCTGGTGCTGCTCGCGTTTAGGTGAGCTTGGTGAGCTTGATGCGGGCCAGCTGTGCGGTTGCGGGCTGCAGGCAGGTTGCCTTGACGTGAACCAGCACGATTCCGCTCTTGGCAAAGTTGCCGTTGATCTTGGAATCGATGCGGGCGCGTGGCATCAGCACGCTGAAGCCCTGCTTCGGGGTTACCAGGATGGACTTCTCGATGGTTGCCATGCTGTCGGGGGCAGCCCATGTCTCGCCGCTTGAGCTCTGTGCGGTTCCTCCCATGAGGGTGGCCAGAACATCCACGTCGGGGTTCATCAGGTCGAACTCGACGGTGGTCTTGCCGGCGCGGGCGGTGCTGACAACGGGATCATCCACCTCCTCGGCGTAGAACTCCTGGACGGTGGGGTCCTCCTGCTGGAACTGGCAGCTGTCCTGGTATGTGTAACCCAGCTGTGTGGCGGGTGCTACGGACTCGGGGTCGCCGATCTTCACTGAAGAAAGGCCCAGGGTATAAACTTTTGTTGCTGACATGATTCTATCTTTTTTTGTGGTTTGTTACTCGTGTTCTGCGATCATCCAATTGACGCGGATATTGCGCATCGTGCACCCGGCGGTGTCGTCCTGTATGGTGCTCTCTGTGGCCAGGGATAACAGGCAGTCCTTTATGCTCGCTGTCTTGATGGCTGCCAGGACCGCGTTCGCCAGGGTCTTCATCCTGGCTGTGTCCGGCATGCGCATCTGCTTGCCTTGGATCCGGGCTTCCTTGTAGGGGACGTAGATGTTAACGTTGCTGACGGCGGTTGCGGGGTTTCCGTGCCGGTATGTCAGGCAGTTGATAACTATGTCCTCCTTCTTGCTGTCGTCCGGACGCTGCTGCAGGTAAATGCCGCCGGTCATGGCGCTCGTCAGGGCTGTCGTCGCCTTGAGGATCCGGTAGATCTTCTCGTTGGTGGTCTCTGCTTGCATCGTTCTGTCTGTTTAAATCCACAGCCTGCTGTGCAGTTGTCCTGCATCAAAGTTGAGGCATCGTCCCTTGGCTCTTATGGTTCCTGAAAGGCGGAGGGCCTCCAGGTCTCCGGCCAGCTCTTCCGCTGTCAGGATCCTGTCGGTTATCATGACCTCTGTCCCTTCCGGTACCCGGTTGCTCCCTCTGGGCATCTGTATCAGGCTGGCGTAGACGAGTGTGCGCCCGTCGTTTGTCCTGACCTGTGACCCTCTTCCGTTCGTCTCCTCACGGCAGGTGCCGATGTAGTTCCAGGTGGCGGGGGCTGTCGGAGTCTCCTCTTGGGTCTCCTCCTGGGATTCCTGGGATTCTCCGGCTTCCCCGTTTTCCTGCTGCTCGGGTTCGGCGTCTATGATGTTGCCGTTGTCATCCTGGATGCTCTCTGCCGGCTGGGGCTGTGGTGCATCGACGATGTTTCCGTCTTCATCCTGGACGCTGTCTGCTTCGGCGCTGCGTGCGTAGATATGGTGTGGGTATTGAATTACCATAGGTTGCTGCGGTTCCTGACCTTGGGTTTGGTGACGTCCGTTAGGCCCAGCTTGGCGCAGGTGCTGCTGTACCAGATCTTCAAGGCGTCCATGTTCCAGGAGACGGAATATCCGCCTTCTGTGACGTTGGCCATGGGGATGAGGAGCGCGAATTCCAGGCACAGCGCTTTCTGTGCTGTCCGGGTGTCGACCTGTGCTGTCGGTGTAGGTATGAGGCTCTGCTGGTTCGCCAGGATGAGCTGTGCGTCCTCTGCTGTCCCTCCGAATTTCTGCACCGTCGCTGTTATGTATTCCGTGTACGTCATTGCTTCTCTCTCTTGTCATTGGAAAAGGCGGGCGGTTGTTATGCCGCCTGCCTCATCGCTGTCTCTCTTAGTGGCTCCAGCTCGAGTGTGTGCAATCGAATAAGAAGCAGCGCTGGCTTGATGCCCATGCCGGGAAGGCATTTGCAAGGCCGATGGTTACCTCCTCGATAGGTTCCTCGTTGGAGTATTTCTTGATCAGGGTGTGACCGTTCTGTGCCTTGATGGCCTTGCTGCCCTGCAGCTTGGCGTCTGCGGGTGCTTTCCAGAAGGTGTTGCCCAGGACCTCGCTCTCGGCAAACATCACGACGTCGTCCTCGAAGGGGTTCGCTGTGACGCGGGTTCCGTCCTTTTTCTCGATGGTGATCTCCTGGTCGATGACGCGAACCTGGAGGCCGCCGAGGTACGGGATTCCGGCCATGGCCTTGTTGACCTGCTCAACGCTCGGGGTGAATGCCACGCCGGCGAGGTTGACTGCCCATGAGCTTGAGAGCTTGGTGACCTCTGCGGTCTCGGCAAACTCGGCAAATGTGGCGAGGTTCATGAAGGCGTACTTGAGGTTGATGCCCTCGGCCTTGGCTGTCTTAACGATGTACTTGAAGTCCACGCTGATGGGCTTTGCGCTGGCGCTGGATGCCCATGAGGCGCTGCCGGTCTGATATCCCTTCTTGTGGCCTGCGGGTATCTCGTAGTCGGCGTCGAACTCGGACAGGGGTCCGTTGTTGTTGTCGGCTGTGATGCTCAGCTTGCCCAGGGATATCTGCTTGAGGGCCATCCACTCGATGCGGTTGGCGACGGCCTCCCAGCAGAAGTTGGTGTCCTCGGCCCATACCTCAACCAGGGCGCGGAGGTCCGGGTTGGCGCTGGTCATGGCTACCATGATGTCGTACTCGTTGAGCTCGTTCTCGTCCTTTGTCCTCTTGACGGCGATCTTGGGGATGTCACCCTGGAGGCGGCTCAATGCCTCGCGGGTCTTCTTGTCAAGGCTGGCGCCGCGTGCGACGAGGTCGCCGGCGATGCGCAGTCCGATGGTTGCCTCGAGGGTCTTCCATGTCAGGCTGTATGTCTCCTTCAATGGGAAGAGGGTCGGGTAGTAGTAGTTGCGCAGGTTGTAGGTGTTGATGACCGCCTGCATGTCTCGTTCGGTGAGACCGACCATAAGTGTCTGGTTCATAGTGGTTCAATTTTTTAGATGAATACTATGTGCTTCAGGTCGTCCTTGATGGCGCTGGAAATGCCGCAGGCTATGCAGGCCTCCTTGATCTGGCCGATGGTGACGATGTTCACGAACAGGTTCTCTCCGCTCTTTACGTCGTAGCCCTCGCCCAGCAGGCCGATGGGTGCGTACTTGTAAGCTGATCCGGATGCGCCGGCTGCTGCGGCCTGCATCAGGACTGCTCCTGCGGTTAATGCGACGCCGAGGGTTGTGCCCACGGTGATGTCGTCGAGTGTGTTGTCCTCGCTGTCGGTAGCGATGGCGGTGATGGCGTATGCCTTGGCTGACTTGGCGGCCATGATGACGTCGCCGACCTTGAAGTTGTGACCCTTCTTAACCTTGTAGGTGGTGGCGTTGTCTGCTGCATTTGCGCCGAGGATGGCGGTCTTGCAGATGTGGTAGTAGCCGGATGAATCCTTGCCGACGGGTGCTCCCTCGCAAACGGAGGCCTGGGTCAGGTCCTCGATGTAAAGGGCTGCGCCGTTTGAAATGTCAGCCAGCTTATGTGTGAATGCACGCACCTGGCGTACATCCTTCTTTCTGGTGATGTTCATCTCTTTTGGTTTTTTGGTTTGTTAATCCGTTTGTCTCTCTTACAGGGCTTTGCCGACCTGGTTCTCCGGTTTCTTGGCGTCGTTCTGGGTCTTGATAAAGTCCTCCACGGCTGATGATACGCCTGTCTTTTCGTTCACGGCTCCGAATGCTGGCTTGTCATGCTCGCGGAGTCCTCTGTCTGCGAGGTCCTGCATGAATGCCGCGGTGTCGGTCTTGACCTGCTCCACGTAGGTGTTGAATGCGGCGTCGTCTGCAAAGGTGCGGCCCTCAAATCCTGCAAGCACGGCATCCTTGTAGGCTTTCGGTACGTTGTCTGCAAACGTTTTGGTCAGGATCTCGCGGCGGGCAGCTGTGTTCTGCTCTGTCTTGAATCCTGTTATCTCCTTGGAGAGTCCGTCTGTGGCGGCCTTGACGGCATCCTGTATCATCTTCTGGACGGCCTCGGGTGTCAATGCCTGGGGCGGGTCTGAAGGTGGGGGATCCTGCTTGCCTTTCTCCACAAAGTCGTACTTCTCGCGGAGGTTCTTTTCCGCTGTCTGCGTGGCCTTGGTGATCTCACTATCGGCATTCTTCCTCCATTCCTGGATGAATGAATTAATAGACTCGGCTGTCATCTTGGTGACGGCGGCCTTGATCTCGTCCTCGGTTTGGTTCGTCAGCAGGATTCCTCTTGCTATCTGTTCCAGCCCGTCCTTGCGTGCCTGCGGTGCTATGCCCAGCAGTAACGCGATGATTTGTTCGATGTTCATTATCTCTGGTTTGTTGGTTTGCCGCAAATGTACGCGCCTTATTTTACGGCGCTTTATTTTTTTGCGTTGAGTTTTCCGCTTGTTTTCCGCAGCAGGCCTTTTCTTTTTCGCTCTGTGGGCTTAAAACGACCCCTGCCTTGCCGTTGTAGCCACCTCGGGGAGAAAATCGAACACAGGGCAAATCTCCAGAAATTAACAGATTTCCAGCACTTTGGCTTGGATTTGTGATTCTTTCTTCTTACCTTTGTCGTTGCGAAAAGAACCTTTTTGTTATGAAAAAAGAAGAGCTCCTTAAAAAGTGCCGGTTCTTCCGGGGCGGCGGTGAGGCTGAAGCCGAGCAGGCCTATAAAAAGGGCGGGTTGTCCGTCGTGTGCTGGCTGGGTGAGTCCCTCTGGGTCTCCAATGGCGGCAATGTCTCAAAGGACCAGGAGGATCTGCGCAACCTGGTGTCGAGCCTGTCCCCGGATCTGTCTCTTGCTTTGCGCTGCTCCCTGGCCGACGCTTTCGACCATTTCAACAAGGGGCTGCTCTATGAAAACCGGGGCGCTTTCGTTCTCTCGCTCCGGGAGAAGGTCTTCCCGTTCTATAAGGCCTCGCAGGCTATCTCGTAGTCTTTCTCTTTCGCGCTCGGGTTCAAGCATTGCCAGCTGATCACCCTCCATCTTGCTGCGCTCGATAGCAGGATTTCTCGTTCTGATGTGTAGTGGGATATTCCCCGGATGCTCGTGCCTCTGGGTTGCGCACTCTTGCAGATAAAGATCACGTGGTTCTGATCCTGGTCATCGGTGTGGTGCGCGAAGGTGTTCGCGGTTCCTATACTCGTTGTCCAGCTGGAGATTCCTCGCATGTCGAATGTGTAACCTGGATTCAAGTATGGCGCCAGCTCGGCGTCTGACAGCTCGATTCCTCGGTATGTTACGCCTCCCTGCCATGATGGTGCTTTTCTTATGTAGCTCTCGATGTTGTCGGCTTTCTTTCTTATCTCGACCATGCTGTGTCCGGCTTTGGGATGGAACTTTTTCCCGGTCTGGTATGCGCGGATCTCGTAATCCCATTTATATGTGAAATCGTGGATAGATTGTTCGATTTCCCTGGCGATCTCCTCCTCTTCTCCTATCAGGGCTGCAAAGGTGCGGGTCCTCATGCTCACCACGTTCATCTCCGTCTTTGCCTGGCCGGTCATCCATTCCTTCATGTTCTTCTGCAGGTCCGGATCTGCTGTCTGGAGTACCGTTTCTATGTCGAGCTTGGCTTGTTTTATCGCCTGCTTGAGCTGGGTCTTTGTGGCGTTCTTGTCTGCTGCCAGGCGCTGGTATTTGTCGGCGTTAAAGGTGGCCATGTAGACGGTGCTCGGGTTCGTGGCCCTCAAATTATGCAGGCGCATTGCTAAGAACTGGAGTTGTCCTCTGTCGTCCAAGGTGTCGAAGGTCTCCTTCTTGAAGTTGTCCTGCTCCTCGGGTTTCTGGGGTTGCATCTTGTTTGCCTTTGCCTCGGCCAGCTTCTGTGTTGCCCAGGTTTTTATCTTTGCGACCTCGGCCATGTATTCCTTCTCCGTTGTCTTCTTTGTGTCGAAGTCTCTGTCAAGCTGCATTATGTAATTCTCCGCCTGCTTGACTCCTGCCTTGTCTCCGTTCTGTGTCTCCTCCAGGGCGTCTGCTACGTCCACGAGCAGGTCTTTCGTTTCCTGCTTGGCCTTGAAGCAGCGGGTGAATGCGGCGTCGTATAAGTGGTTGAGTCTCTCTGCCTCCTGGGTCATGCGTTCCTTGTCCTGGGTGTCGTGCAGTTCGTCCAGGACTGCGCTGCTCACTCCGCAGAACCGGGCGGCGTCCTTTCCTTCCTGGTATAGTCTCTCTGTCTTCTCGTCCAGCGGCTGGGGTGCCTGCTTCTTGACCTCCTCCTCCAGATTCCTGATTGCCGGGTTGAGTTTTGCCAGGGGATCCCCGTTCTGGAAGTTGTCGCGTATGAATGCCGGGATGCTGCGGCCCTGTGCCAGGCGTTCCTTGTTGCGCTCCATCCATCCGTTGAAGGAGTCCGGCATTTTGGTCACGGTGTCCTGCGGCTTCCAATCGTCGAGGTCTCCTGCAAAGAGCGCTTTCATGCGCTTCTTGAAGTCGTCGTCGCTGATGGTTATCGGTGTCATGGTGCAGCGGCACTGCGGGTGCCAGGGTGTCCATCGGAAGGTCTTCGGGTAGTCGCCCTGCAGCTCGTCGCACATGTCGTGCAGGGGCTGTGGCTTGCCCTTGCTGTCGAGTACCGTGTGGTTGTTGCTCAGGCTGATGCGTATGCCTGTCACCAGGGGGTTGCTCTGAAAGGCTTCCCATTGGGCGGTGGCGTAGGCTATGTTGACCTCTGTGCGGGCCAGGCGCAGCGCGTTCTTGAATGCCGAGCGGTAAACGCCGGCCCCGGGGTGGTAGTCCTTGGCGGCCTTGCTCAGTTCCAGCTCTCCTGTCTCCTTGTTGCGGATCCTCTTGAAGTGTGCGGTAGGGTTCTTGAGGTAGGGTCGTATATCGCGGCTGATCTGCTCGGCGCTCTTGCCTTGCTTGATGCCGTTCTGTATCAGCAGCTCCAGGTCCTTCTGTGCCTGCTCTTTCCATACGCCGGTGCTGTAGCTGACGGCCTCCTCCCGGTTGCGGTAGTGGTTCTGTGCCGTCGCTCCTCTGGCGCGCTGGTCCTCCAGGCCCCGTTCCGTCAGGGCGTCCAGGGTCTTCTTGCCGTCGGTGGTCTTGCCGAAGATGGCGCCGAGGGTCTTGCTGGCGTTCTTGTCTCCGGCTTCCCAGGCCTCCTTGTCTCCCTGTTTTATGATGCTGGTGGCTTGCATGGCCAGCTGGTTGATGATGGCCTCAAGCTGGCGGGCCGCGGCGGGGTTGCTGTCGAAGCTGAACTCCTCGCCGGCCTCGATGGCCTTGCGTACCTGGTTGATGCGTATGACCTCCTGGTACCGGGCTCCGAAGAGCTGGGTGAGGCGGTTCTCAATGGTGGCCAGGATGCTGGCCATCTCGTTTCGCTTGCTGCTGTTTTTCTTTGCTGCCATGCTGGTTCTGGTTTATTGTCCTGCTGCCTCGCGGACGATGCTCAGGTTCTCCTGCAGTCTCTCGTTCAATGTCTGGGAAGGTCCTGTTATAACGTCGTAGCCCCGGGCCTCAACAAAAAGGGCGTAACTCTCGCCGGCGACGACGACGGCCACGATGCCGCTGGGGAACATGGCGGCGGTGTCCTCTGCCACCTGTCGTCCGACCTCCAGGCCGTGGGCTCCGTCTCCCTCCGATCCGACGCCTGCTGTCTCGAAGTTGTCCGCCACATGCTCTCCGTTGTTGTATATGACGTATCCGATGCTGGATCGCAGGTTGTTGGTGCGGTCCTTGTAGGTGTCCAGCTGCTTGGCGTCGGTGACGACCTGCATGCAAGTCCTCTCCAGGGCCTCGGTGATGGCCTGAATGAAGAGGGGCATCTGGTTCTCCCGGATGTCCCTGAAGAGGTCGTCTATGTTGAACTTGGCGGTTATCATCAGACGGTGGGTTCGGTTATGTCGCTGTAATTGGCGGCGTTCTCCTCAGCTTCGATCGTCTCTATCTCAGTCTCGGTGTCCTTGGCCCATCCCAGGCGGCTGACGGCGGTGTGGCGGCTGATGAAGGGCTTCCCTCCGAGGGCGGTGCTGATCTCGTCGACCTCGCTCTCCTCGTCACGCAGCATGTAAGGCTCGATCTGGGGCTCCACCTGGAGTGTCTTGGCGGCGTTGCTGTATGCCTTGTCCTTCTCGTTCATCACTGCCAGGAAGGCCTGCTGAATGCTGAGTCGGCGCTGCAGGTAGTCGTCGAATATCTCGGTCTTGTCCTGAACCTTGAGGTGTGCGTCCATGAAAAGGAGGCGCAGGGCGCGTCCGCTGATGTTGCCCAGGCCCTTGACGCTCTCCCAGCTGATGTCCGGTGTCTGTGTCAGGGTGTAAATGAAACGCAGCAGGGTGTCGATCTCCAGCTTGACGCTCTCGGGTGCCTGGCTCCATGTCAGGTACTCGGCGCTGCCCTCGGGGTCCATCTCTATGATGCTTCCGCTCTCGCCCTTCTTGCTCCATCCCAGGATCTGGCCCTTGACGACGATCTTCGGGCTGGCGTGGTAGTCGTTGGTGTCTGCGAAATGTGAGAGCAGCTCCTCCAGACGTTCAATCAAGCCCTGGACGATGCTCCATTCGACGTCGTCCTGGCGTGCGTAAACGACCGGGATCTTGCCTATCATGACCTTCTTGGGGTAACCCTCCAGCAGGGCCCATGTCCCGCTGTCGTCCTGGGCCCAGATGTAGTGCTGTGTGGCGGTGTAAGTCTCGAAGTAGGTCTTCTTCTTGTCGTCCTTCATCTGCAGCTGGTACTGGCGGCTGAATGCCTGCATGTCCCCGTTATCGTCGAAGTAAGGGTACAGCTTGTCTCCGTTCAGGGGGCTGAAAATGGCGCAGCGGAGCTTGAATGGTGACTCGAATCCGTAGCGGTCCTGCTTGTCTCCCAGGTCCACCGGGTACCAAAGCTCGGCCACCTCTGTGGCGCTGAAAAGAACGCGGGCGATGCGTCGGTTCAGGGTGCGGATCTTGTTGTCGAAGTTGACGCGGTTGATGCTGTCCAGGACGTCCTGCTCTTTCGTTCCCTTCTTGGGCTCTGCGTTGAGTTTGGGTGGGTTGCCGAAGGTGAAGGCGACGGCGCGCTTGACGATGAGGTCCTGAATGGCGACGGCGATGCGTGCTATCTTCTCCAGCTTGAAGGTCCCGCCTCCGTTCTGGCTCTGGGTGACCTGTATGGTGTTGTCCTCGCTGCCGGGTGCTCCCTCCTCGCTCTTGTCAACCTTGACCCATTTGTCCGGATACTTGATCTTGTTGATCATGATCTGGTGCTGCGTCGGATCCAGCTGTGCCTTGTAATTATCAACATTGGGCAGTGCCTTGCGGCGCCCGTTCTGTAACTCTGTGACGGCCTGTCCGGGGTTCTCCTTGATCAGGCTCATAATCTCTTCTATTGTCATAACTCTGTGGGTTTAGTTGCTATTAAAAATACCCGGCTGCGTTGCCGGCTCTGGTTCTCGTTCTCTTCTCTACCGTTCCTGTCAGGGCATCCGGTGCGTCGTCGTGGGCGTTCTGTCCTGTCTTCATGTACTGCAGGAGCGCCCTGGCAAACTCGGGCCAGCGCGTCTGCCAATCCTCCGGGAAGTAGGTCAGGTTCATCACCTCGTTGCTCAAGGTGAAGATGCGGACGTTCTTGTTCTGGCTCTGATGGAACCAGGTCACCCGTGTGCGGTTGTTGCCCATCTCCCTCATGTTGCGCTCGACGTTGCGGGCAAAGCCGCGGCCTCCGTTGTTGCTCTCTATGTTGCTCTGCTCGATCTCGTCCCTCGTCATCATCTCCGCCTGCTTCTGTTCGGTGTATTCCATCGGCTTCTGGGTGAAGAGGACGTCCAGGATGTAGTTCGCGCTCTCTGTCTCGACGTAGTCTATGCTGCAATGGTAATCCTTGCCCTCGTCGGCGGTGTCGGTGTAGTTCTTGCGTTTGTTGTTCCTGGAGAACGGTATCGTCTGGTAAGTGCGGAAGGGTCTGTCGTACATCAGGCCCTCGAGCGGCTGCGGGTTCTGCATGTATTGGGTCTCAAAGACGAAGGAGTTCTTCTCGCGCAGGCTGTGCAGTTCCTCCAGGGTGTGCTTGAAAGGCCACAGGGCGCGCTCCTCTCCTGTGTCCGGGTCGTTGTAAATGCATGGCAGCTTGATGATCTCCCATTCGTCCGGTTCCAGCTTCTCCAGGTATCCGCATAGGTCGTTGAGGTCCAGGCGCTGCATGATGATGATGATCGGGGTGTTGCGGCTGTTGACGCGGTTTCGGATCGTCGTCTCGAATTTCTGGTTCACCTTCTCGCGGATTTGGTCCGATCGCGCGTCGTCCGGCTTGATGGGGTCGTCTATGACGATGGCGCCTCCGAAGGTCGTCTCCTGCTGCTGTGCGTTTTCCTGCTCCATGCTGTCCAGCTCCTCGGCTATCTCCTTCTCCTCATCCACCAGGCCCGCTCCGAAGCCGGTCACCTGTCCGGCGCTGCTGATGGCGTAAAGGCCGCCACCGGCCCGGGTGTTCCATTTGCGGGTGCTTATCGTCTCCGGCTGGGTCTCTGCTCCGAAGAGGCGGACGTACTCCGGTGTGCGCATGATCTCCTGGACGCCGCGGCTGTTGTCCCTGGCCAGGTCGTCGGAGTAGCTCAAGTGTATGAACTTGGCCCTGGGGTTGAGTGCGAATCCGGCGGCGATGAAGTTCTTGATGGCCTGCTCTGTCTTGCCGTAGCGGGGTGCTATGTTTATCATCAGGCGCTTGCATTCGCCTCGCAGCACCCGGTCCAGGGCGTCACCGATGATCTCGTGGTGCTGGCCCACGATAAACTTGCGCCCGAATCGCTTCTTGAAGAAGTAACGGGTGAAGTTCAGGGTCTTCTGCATGACCCAGGTCTTCTCGATGTCTATGTCTCGGATGCTGTCCATTTGTTAGTAATCCTGGTTCATCTTCTGGAAGAGCTCGGCAGCCTCCTCCTTTGTCAGGGTTCGTGCCGGTATGAGGTCGCTGCCTCCCGGTCCTGTGAGCTCCAGCTTGTGTGTGGCTCCTCCGAAGAGCTTATCCGCGATGTTGCGGACGGTGCTTGTCTTGCCCTGTTTGGTGTCCTGGAGTATGGCCATGGCGTAGTTCTTGACGAGGCTGGGTGTCTCGTCTGCCTTGACCAGAGCCTGCAGCGCGCTGGTGGGTGCTGCTATCAGCATGTGGCACCACTGCTCGTACTCGTGGCTGTCCATGTTGTGGTAGGCCTTGGCCTGGCGCTTGCCGAGGACCTTGACCTTGAACTGATCGACCCGGTTGGGTTTGCGTCCCTTGGGGTTCCCGCTCTGTCCGGGTTTCCAGGGTGGCATGAGGTTGTCTTCTCGTCCCATCGTTCTGTTGTGTTAGTTCGTCTCTTTCCCGGCTTCCGGTTCCGCTGTGGGCTCCGGTTCCGGTCCTGCTTCTATGAGCTCGGCTTTCTTGCCTGTGTACTCCTCCCAGCGCTTGATGATAACGTCGCAGTAGGTGGGGTCGAGCTCTGCCATCAGGCAGCGTCGTCCCAGCTGCTCGGCTGCCATCATCGTGCTGCCGGATCCGCCGAAGGTGTCGAGTATCGTCTCGCCCGGGCGGCTGCTGTTGGTTATCAGGCGTCCTATCAGCTTGAGGGGTTTCATCGTCGGGTGATCCTCGCTGCGGCTGGGTTTGTCGCAGTCTATGACCGTGGTGGGTATGCGTCCGCTGTCCATGATCTGCTGCAGCAGCTCTTTCATCTCCTGCTTCGTCATGGCGTTGAGGTCCACCTTGTCGAGGGTCTCCTGTACGGTGGTGAGGTCTCGTCTCTGGGTGAAGAAGTGGCCGGCTCCGTCCTTCCATCCGTAAAGGCAGGGCTCGTGCTTCCACTGGTAATCCTGGCGGCCCAGGACGAGGCTGTTCTTGTTCCATATGAGGCATTGGCGTACCGTCCATCCCGTGCGCTTGGCGGCGGCTCTGAAATTGAAGCCCTCGCTGTCGGCGTGCCAGATGTAAAAGGCGGCGCCCGGTTTCATCACGCCGTTGGCGGCGGTGAAGGCGTCGGTGAGGAACTCCTGGAACAGCGCGTCGGCCATGTTGTCGTTCTCGATCTTCTTGCCGTTTCTCTTCATCGGTGCAAATTCTGGCTTGTGTTCGGTGCAAAAGTAGAGGCGGCGCCTCATAATAAGGCACCGTCAGGCGTGCGAGTTTTCCGTTTCTTTTCCGCTTGTCATTTCTCCTCCTCCTTTTCGGGTGGCCTGTACCGGTACGGATTGGGGTTGTCGGGCGGCATGTCCTTGGGTCTGTAGATGTAACTCTTGACCTCCCGGATGAAGTCCAGGGTGTCGCGTATGACGACGTATTTCCCTCCGTGGCTGTTCATCAGGCGTTCAAACTCTTTCTGTTCCGGCTCCTGGCGTCCCGTTTTGGTCTTTAGCTCGATGGCCAGGTAGTGGTATCCCTCGTGGTTGGGTAGCAGCAGTATGAGGTCCGGGAATCCCTTCCGGGTTCCCATGGCCTTGAACTTGGCCGCTGTCACCTTGTCGCGTCTCCCTCCGTTGGGGCTGTGGTGTAGGAGGTTCCGGAGTCCCGGGAACTGCACCTCAAACCAGCGGACGCAGGCTATCTGCATCTGTTCCTCGTCGTTCTTCATTTCGGCTGTAGTTTGTCGATTGCTTCCTTGAGTTCTTCCTGTGCCTGGTTGGCTTTCTGTGCTGCCTGTCCGAGGTCCTGGAGCTTGATGTATGTCTCGCTCAGCGCCCATCCCATTGCCGGTGAATCATACCGGTTGCCGATGACCGTGTAGCTCTCGCTGGCGTTCAGGTAAACGGCGCGGTTGTCCTTGGGCCCGTCCTGTATGGTGGGTATGAGACGGAATGCTGCGCGCTGCTCGTCGTAACGTACCAGGTAGTGTCCCTTGATGCCCTTGCGGGTGATGATGTCTCCCTCGTAGATCTCCCGTTTCTTGGTGGTGCTCTTGGGATCCGCTCCCGTCAGCCCTGTGCACATGCCGAGGGTCTCGGGGTAGACGTAGTGGCCGTTGATGGTGACGACGCCTGCGTTGATGTTTATCTGGTTGCCGTGGACCCATGTCTCCGGGTCGATGCGGCCTCTCATCTTGATGTTGTTGAGGTTCATTTGTGTGTTGTCTTGTTGTTTTCTGTTCAAATCGAGCATGAATTCATCCCATTTGTGTAGGAGTTCTATCTCTTTCGGGGCTCCGAAGTTCTGGCGACCAGGGCGACGACCTCGATGCCGTGCAGTATCGTTGCGTGGTCTTTGCCTCCCAGGTGCTGTCCTGCTTCTGTGGTTGTCATGTTCATAAGGCTTCCGCAGAAGGTGGCGCCGAGTAGGTACCGTGCCAGGGGCAGCGGGTTCTTGCGGCTGTGACTCATCAGTGTGGCCGTGTCCGTCTGTAGGATCCCGGCCATCGCCTCTATCAGGTGTTGCGGTGTTATCTGCTCCATGCTTTAATCGTTATTCCGTGTTTGGCGGCATGCCGTTCCCTGGCTGCGCTTCGTTTGGTGTGGCTGGTGTAGTAAATCGTGGGGCCGTCCTGGCTGACGATGTATCCTGCGCGTCGCATCCCTGCCCGGTACTGGTAATCGCGGACTGCCTGGATCCGCAGCTCCTCTGTGGGGTACTTGCGTTTGCGTCCGGGTTTCCCTTTCTCGACCGGTGTCGGCTGTTTCTTCTCGACCTGCAGGGGTCTGCGGGTGTCGGGCTTGACGTCCAGCTCGCGCTCGTCGAAGGTGCGGCCTGTTGAAAACTCGCGGTAGAGCCATAGCGTGCGCTGCATGCTGTCGGATGGTATCCGGTGCTCGCGGTAGACGTCCACCTTCTCTCCTGTCGCTCTTACGGTTGTCATCATGGCTGCCGGATCAGATGAGTCCCCATTCTGCGAATTTCTCGAATCCTCCCAGGTCGCTGATGTAACGGCGTGCCTGCTCAACGATGGCGCTGTAATAAATGCCGCAGACCTTCTCGTCTCCGATGGCGCAGCTCATCTCCACGGGCTGTCCGGTTCTCTGTGCCTCGATGTGGCACCAGATGTTGACGGCGACGTCCGCTTTGGTCAGGTCCTTGCCGTGGAGTCCTCCTCCGGTGACGGCGCGTCCCATGTCTGATCCGAGCTTGCGGTTGGTGGCTCCGCTGTCGACCTCCAGGCCTCCGGTCCAATAGCCGAGGGGGTTGATCGTCATGTTGTTGAGGTCAATGAGTGCCGGGTCGGCCTCTCCTCTGAGGAATTTCTCGAGGTCGTTCTGCTTGGCTCGGCTCTGGCAGGCGGTGAGATGCTTGCCGTTGAGGATGAATTTTCCGTCGTTGGGGTATCGGTTGTACAGGGCTCTCACCAGGTCCGAGAGGTATTGTTCCTCGCGGGTGACGGGCATGCCCTTGAAGATGCCGTTGTCTCCGCAGCGGTACCCGTGGTTCTGGTTGTCTGCCAGGTGCCAATCCTGGGCCACCTGCCGGAAGGTTATGTCCTTGACCTGCTTGTCGGTGATGCGGTCCACTACCTTGAAGACCTCGGCTGTCTCAATGTTGACGCTCGTCTCTGCTATGATCAGGGCTGTCCCGTGTCCCATCAGGACCTCGACGGCGATCTTGGGGTCCTGGATCTTGCTGTATGCCAAATCGACCAGCGCTCCTGCTATGCGGTCTGCCACCTTGTCCGGGTGGCTGGGGTTCACTTTCTCTATCATTGTCGTATGGTTTATTTGGGTTGTTTGTCTTGCTTGTGTTTTGTCTCAAAAAAACGACCGGCCGTGATGCACTCCTGAAGGTGCCGGTACTGCCAATTGGCAAAAATGGCGGCGGGCTTTATCTGATATCCGCCGCTAAACTTCAAAGCCAGGCACCTGTGCTCTTTTTCTGCCTTCAGAATCTGCTGCAGTTCCGTTATCTGTGCGCCGAGCTCCAGGTTGCGGCTGATGCTGATTGTGTCCTGCTTTTCCATCGCGCTTATTTCTTGCTGATTTTCTCTCTGCGGCCTTTTCTGTCTTCGTCCGGTACATCTGCCCGGCCCTGACCCTTTTCGTCGTCCTGGGGCAAATTCTCGCGTTCTGCGGCGGCTTTGTTCTGTTCCTGCACCTGCATCCTGACGCTGGCTCTCTTCAGGGCGGAGAAGACGATCTTGCTGACCACGTCGCGCTCGTCGCTTGATAGGGTGCTCTTCTTCTCGATGATCTTGTTGAATTCCTGGCGCAGGCCCTGGATGGTGAGGAGTCCCTTCTCGAAGAGGCTGTCCCAGGGTGTGCGGATGTAACGGCGTCCGCTGGCTGCGGGCTTGCGTTTGGTGTAGGTCTCGATGCTCTGTTGCAGGCAGGTGTCGAAGTAGCTGTCTGCCATGATCTTTTTTGCTTCCATTTGGGTTGGTGTTTATTGATTATTGATTGTTGTTGATTCTGTTTCTTGCGGATCCTGTCCCTTGTGCGCTTCCTCCTCCAGGTCCTCGAGGGTAGTGCGGAACCGGGCGGCGTATCTGGCAAAGTGGGCGTTGAATCTCATGTATGTGTCGTATTGGCGCAGGTAGTAGCCGATGGTGCTGGTGTCCTTCTGCAGCTGCTCTGCTATCTCGGCGACCGTCATCCCGGTGGTGGCGCAGTGGTGTGCGAAAATGATCCGGGCGTTGACCAGGCTTCGGTTGCGGCTCTCTCCCATGAGGTCGCAGAAGCTGTGGGCTGTCGTCATGGCGATGGCGTCCTTGGCCCTTTCAAGTTCCGGCTGCTTCTCGTACATCAGGGTCTTTCCGGTCTCCAGGGCCACCATGCGCTCGAGGGTCGCTCCCCGGCTGATCTCCCATCCCTGCAGCATGTAGATGGCGTCGCATCCCAGGAGCATGATGATGTCGATGGCCAGGTGCTTCTCCCAGCTCGCCTGTCTGGGCAGGCAGTTGTCAAAGGGGCAGACGGTGGTGTGTCCTTCCGCCTCCAGGATCTGCTGGGCCTCCCTGAACCTCTCGCGTGCCTCCTCGAGGGGCTGCGCTGAAATGCTGCCGCTGATGTAGATCTTCATGGCCTGGGGTTCTGGTTGCTCGGGAAGAGGTTACCCTGTACCGGGGTTTTGGGGCGGAATCCGAACTCCTCCTCCATCCATACGGTTTTCTTTCGGAGCTCATCTTCCATGCGGCGGCTCTTGCGGAGCTCGTCGGTGCTGCGGGTTCTGAAGTAGCGCTGTTGTTGGTTGAGGGTGTCGGTGACCAGCTGCAGGTACTGCTTGATATCGTCTTTTGTCATCATTGGTTGGCGGTTTTTAGGTTGGTGGTTGCGGTTGTTATTTCTTGAGGATCCTCTTCATCTTCTTGCCGGTGCGCTGGACCATGCCGTTGTTGATCACCGTCCCTTCTCTCTGGGGATCCGTCTGTTCTGACTGGTTGCTGTTCTGTGGGTTGTTGTCGCTCATTGCTTCTTCGTCTGTGAGACCAGGAAGGCCTCGGGGTTGTTGATCTTGCCTTTGCCGATATCGGTGATGGCGGTGTTGAGTGTCTCGGTTCTGGCCTGGCGTTCCTTCTTGCCGGGTGAGGTCTCGATCCATTGCAGCATCATGATCTTGACGCTGTCGGCGACGTTCAGGGGTTTGAGGCGTCGCAGCACCAGGATGGTGTGGTTCTCCAGGGGCTGGATCTCGCGGCGGCGTTCCTTGGCTCGCAGCCAGGTCATGATGTTCGTCGGGGTGTTGTCGGTGGGTGCGTATTCCATCCGGTCGTGCTCGTAAAGTGCCAGGTACTTGATGGCGGGTGCGTCGCTGTCGCGTCCGTAATCGGCCAGGCGCATGAACTCGTCGACCCAGGACTCGGGCCAATCGACGGCCTTGAGGCGGTCCCTCAAGTTCTGGGCTTCCGGGGTTTCGTCCGGCATGGTGAAGGGTCGGGGCTTTCCGGTGGTTGATGCATTTGCATCGTTTTTTGTATGCATTTGCATTTCGTCGTTTTCGGCCTTTATATTTCCTTCAGTCATATTCATTCTGTTATGTTCTGTTATAGAGGGGGGTGTGGGGGGGGAATTGAAAAGTGATGCAAAATCGCTGCTTTTGCATCCGTTTTCGTATGCATTTGCATCGTTTTTTTGTGCATTTGCATTTTCTGTCTTTTGTTGTCCTTCTTTGGCTTTGTTTGGCTCTCCCTCTTTTGCGGCTGTTTTTTCGGCTGTCTCGTTCCACCTTCTGGCGGCTGCTTCTTGCCTGGTTCTGCTCAGGTTCTCCATGTACTGCATCTCGACATCAAACCTGGGGCTGTGGAAGGTGCCGGCCTGCTCGTCGACCTCAAAAAGGCCGAAGTCCTGGATAACCGTCCGGATCAGGCTTGCCTCGGCGTGGAAGTCGTATGCCAGGGCCCTGATGTAACGCTCCGTCAGCTGGCCGCTGTAGTTGTCCTCCTCTCTCAATCGCTCCAGGATCATGAAATAAACGCCGTATCCTGCCGGGCCCTGTTCAATGCGCAGGGCTGTCAGCTTGTCGTCGTTGCGGGCGTTGCTGTCATGCCTGAAGTATTTTGTCTTGTTGCTCATCTGTCTTGTTAAAAGGGTTTTGCGTTTAGTTCTGTCTCCAGCCCCGGTGTGGCGACGATCGTGCGGCATCCTGTGGCCTCTCTGATGCCCCGGGTGAAAGCGTCCGGGTCGCTGTTGTCGTGGCTCAAGTGCAGGAGTATGATGTTGCGGACCCGGTGCAGGTCGTTGGCCGCGAGGGTGTCGATGCAGTGGGCGTAGCTCATGTGGCTCTCCAGGGTCCTCTTGGCGACGGGCTGGGGTATGATGCCCTGCTCGATGTTGTCCTGCAGGATGTCCATCCGGTAGTTGCATTCTATCATCACCTGGCTCAGATCCTGGAACGTGTGCGGCAGGTAGTAGGTGTCTGTCGCGAACAGGATGTTCCCGGTCTCCGGGTGGTTGATGTAAAATCCCAGGGGCTCGGCGCTGTCATGCTTCGTGGCAAAGGGCAGGATCCTGAATCGTCCCAGCTGCAGCTCCTCTCCGGCTCTGATGATCCGGGGCCGCCTTTGGTCGCGGTATCTCATGCCCTGGGCTGTGCCCTGGCTGCAGTATACCGGTATGCCGTCCCTCATCATCTCGTCGGCGTGCCCTGCGTGGTCTCCGTGCTCGTGGGTAATCAGGCAGCCCTGGACCTGGCGGGTGTTCCATGCCAGGGCTTTCCTGATGTCGCTCCAATGCATGCCGGCCTCGAGGAGAAGCGCCTCGTCCCCGTTCTGCAGGACGTATGCGTTTCCCTCGCTGCTGGATCCTATCACGTTGAGTCTCATGCCCGGTGCTTATTCTTCTCCGGCCCAGAGGGGGCGCTGCCTGGCCTGTCCCTGTGGCTGGCCGTCCTGGTTCTGGTTCTGCGCCGGCTGTGCCTCGGCCTCGGGTTCCTTCCTGGGATCCTTCTTGGCTTCTTTCTTCTCCTCCTGTGCGGCGGGCTGGAATCCGATCGGGCCCTTGTTGGCGTTGTCCTTGATCTCCTGCTCTACGCGGTTGGCGTGGCTCTCGATCGTCTCGTACTCGGCATCCTCGATATCGTAGGCCTCCTCGGTGCTGATGAATCCCATCGTGATCTCGGGGCAGTAGGCGCGCTGCCAGAAGGCGGCGGCTCGGTACATGAGCATCTGCTGGGGCATGGTCTTCCACTTGCTCCCGTTCTTGGTGCTCCATCCCTCGTCGTTGGCCATCTGCATGGTGACCAGGGTTCCCTCCAGCGGGTGCTCCCTCTTGGTGTCGCTCTTCTCGAAGGCGACGCAGCGGCAGCCCCATTCGGGTTTTCCGGGTTCGCCCTGCCATTCATACTGCAGGCTGGTGTATCGCCCGCTGGCGTTGATGCTGGCCACCAGGAACTTGGCGCTGAAGCTCGGGGTTCCGTGAACTATGACCAGGTTCTGCATCACCATGAGGGGGTTGGCTCCCATCCTCTGTGCCATGTCCAGGGCTATGACGCAGTTGCCCAGGTTGCCGCGGTAGGTGTCCGGGACGATGGTGCTGGTGCTGTACATCTGCGCTATGCGCTGCTGGATCTCGAATTGCTTCAATTGCTGGCCGACGGGGCTCAGTGCGAACTCTGCATCTTGCTTGGCCTTGAGGGCCATCAGCTCCTGGTTCTGTGCCTGGGGCTGGTTGTCGTTTTTTGTCTCCATTGTTGTTTTCGGTTTTGTAAGTTATTTTCAATAGTGATAACCTTCGCGGTTATCCTTGTCTTCGTTCTCATCATCGTCGCTGTTTTCCTGCTCCTTGCTGTCGTCATCTATCGGCTTGACGACCTCCGGAAATTCGATGCCGAACAGGGTCTTCATGGCTTCGCGGTTCTTGTCCTCCTCCGACCAGAGGGTGCGTTTCTCGTGCTCCGGGATGCGCTCAACCTTAGCCAGCTGCATCTTGCCTCCGACCCATGAATAGTAGACGTAATTGCCGGCCAGGGCTATGCGCATGGTTCCGGTGGGGTGTAGCTCGATGTCCTTGACTCCGATCTTCACGCGGCTGGCCAGCTCGGCGATGTTCTTGCGTACCGTCTCCAGCTTCTTCTCGGCTTCCGTCTTGATGCGCTTGGCCTCCTCGATGGCGCAGATCAGGTGCTCCTCTGCCATCGGCAGGTCGTTCTCCGTGATGTGGCAGTACTCGCCGCGGATCTCAGTTATCTCGTAGGCGTCGAGCTTGCGGTCTGCCTTTTCCCTGCTCGGGTACTCGGCGTTGAAGTACTTGTCGGCGCTCTTCAGGACCTCGTTCAGGTCCTTGGCCCCGTCGAAAATCGTCGCGGGGTACATCTCCCTGTATTTGGGGTTGATCACAAAGACTGGCTCCTGGGGGATGTAGTTTTCAATGTTCTTTAACATGTGGGTTTTGTTTAAATTTTTGATTATTGTTTTCGTGCCCCGGGTGGGGCGTCTCTCACTCGCTTGCGGCGTTGGTGACCTTCAGCTTCTTGTCCCTGGTGACCCGTAGCAGGATCGTCTGGGCGGGTGTCTCCAGGATGCTGTTGATGCCCTCTGCGTTGTCGATGAATATCGGGGCTGTCACTCCGTAGAAGCCCTGCATGGTGTTGATGATGTCCAGGCCGGCGTTGATCTTGGCGGCTGTGTTGAGGTCGCTGCGGTAGGGTACTCCGTCCACCATGGCGATGCAGGCGGGGGCCTCTCCTCCGTTGAGCTGCTTCTCGAACATGCGGAAGCGGACCACCTGGAACATGGCGTTGACGCGCTCCTCCAGGGCTGTCATCTTGATCTTGCCGTAGGCGTCGAGGGCGTCGCTGTCGCGCTCGATGTCCGCCAGCTGCTGTGCCAGCTCCTTCTCGCGGTCGCGTATCTTCTGCTTGGCGGCCTCGTTCTTGTCGATGGTGTCCTGGACGCCCATGAGCTTCTGTATGGCCTCGCGCTTCTCACGCAGCTCCCTCTGCTGTGCCAGCAGGGTGTCGTTGGTACCGCCGTCGGTTCCGGGCATGCTGTCTCTCAAGGTCTGCAGCTCCTTCTCCAGGCGTGCGTGCTCGGGGTTGTCGTGGTAGATCACCTCGCGCTTTGCCGGTTTGGTCCCGAGCGCCTCGAGGGCCCTCTTCTTCTCGTTCAGGGCGGTCTCCAGCTCGTTGAGGCGACGTATGTGTCGTACCTTGGCTTCGCTCAGTGCCTGCTCCCCGTCGCGCTGCTTGTCCAGCAGCTTCTTCAGCCATTCGGCTTTCTCCTTGCCCTGGCGTTCTATCTCGTCGAGGACGCTCTCCCTCTGTGCGTAGAAGTCGGCCTTGGCTTTCTGGGCGTCTTCCCGGATCCGTGCCATGACCTCCGGGTCGGTGCATACCCTCTTCAGGAGCGGGCATATGTATCCGGATTCGTCGGCCTCGAATTTCTTGTCCGTCTCCTCCTCCCAGCGGCGTAGCAGCTCGTCCTTCTGGCGGCGCATGTCGTCGATGGCGACCTGTGACGGTATGGTGGCCTGTATGGTGCTGATCTCGCTCTCGGCCTCGCGCTGGAATCGTGAGATGTCGTTGTTGGTGACGGCTATGTCGCTCGTGGCCTGGTTGATGCGCTCGGCGGCTTCGAGGTACTCCTCCGTGGCCTTGGCGTCCATCTCATGCTCTATCTTCATCATGGCCTCGCGGATCCGCTGCTGCTGTTCGAGGTTGCCGGTGCGTTTGTCCTGCTGCAGCTTCATGGCCTGCTGGTAATCGGCCAGCATGCGCTCGTTCTCCTCGATGCGTGCGGTGGTTGCCTTGAGGTCTTCCTGTAGCGCCTCCATGTCCGGGCGGTCCGGGGTGACGCTGTCGATGGCTGCTATCTGGGTGGGGCAGCTGTCGAGCTCGGCGCGTACCTTGTCGCGTCTGGCTTTCAGGCTGCGTCGCAGCATCTCCTCGCTGCCGGCCTGCAGGGCCTGGGCTATGATCGGTGAGAGCTCCGGGTGCCGGGTCTGGATCTCCTCGTCCGTCAGGGTGCCGGCCATGTGCAGCAGCTGTGCGCGCTGGGTGTCCTTGTCCTGGTTAAGGAAGTAGGCGGGGTTGGTGATGTTCTTGTAGAGGGTCTCGTCGATGATCTCGCTGACGGCCTCCTCGTACTCGCTCTTCTTCATCTCGACGCCGTCGATGTAGTAGTGGGTGGTGTTGCCCTTCAGCTCTGTCTCGGTCTTGCCGTGGCCCTTGACCCACTGCTCCTCGAGCTGGCGGGTGTAAGTGTGCTCCTGTCCGTCGATGGTGAGGGTGACGCTGGCTTCATGCCCGATCTGGGGTATGGCGTCTCCGTTGGCGTCCAGGGTCTTGACGTTGAATTTCTGATTGTCGCGGCTGTCCTTCCCGAAAAGGCACCAGGTGAAGGCATCGAAGATGGTGCTCTTACCCGTGCCGTTGGCGCCGCTGATGATCGTCTCGTCTCCCGGGAACCGGACCTCCAGGTCCCGGATCCCCTTGAAGTTCTTGAGGCTCATGGCCTCGATGCGGATCTGTTTCATTCTCTCTTGTTTTTGTTGGGTTTATAATTGTTTTCTTCTTACGTTTTGGTTGCGTATCTGGTTGGGTACCGTGCCGGGTGCGGTCGCCCGGTTGGTCAGACTCAGCGCCTTGGCGCGGTCTATCACGATGATGCTGCCGACCTGGCTGATGGCTCCGTCTATGACGTGGCTCTCCTTGATGCGCTGCGCCTGTCGTTTGCTGCATCCGAAGGTCCGGGCGATGCCGTCGATGCCGTAGTCCAGCTCGGGGGTGTCCTGGTTCCTTCCCTGCAGGTGCTCCTGGATCTTGCGATCCACCATCTCCTCGATCATGGTTACCAGCTCCTGTCCTGTCATGAGCACCAGCTGCTTGTCGTTATTTTCCGTATTCATCGTCGTCGAGCTTTTGGAGTAGTTCTTCCATGTCCTTCTTGCTGACGGTCTTCTTGCACCACCAGAAGAGGGCGTATGCTATGATTCCGGTAACCAGGACCAGCTTGTTCTGGAAGGTTCCGACGAAGATGAGGGCTGCGACCTCGGTCGCCCAGAGCTTGATGCGGTCTGTTATCTTCAGGCCTTTCCATGAAAAGACCAGCCAGAACTTGCGCAGGTCTTGTCTTATCATCTCTCGTATCATTGCTGTTCGTTTTTTGGGTTCATGCTTCGGCTGCTCCCCAGATGTTCTGGCGGACGCCGTAATTGTGGAATACGTGCTCGATCTGCTCGGCTTCGATGCGGTCCGGTACCAGGCGTCCCATGCGGTAGTTGCGGAAGGATGCCTCGGTGGTTACGCCGAGTATCTTCATGATCTCGGCCTTGGCGGGGGCTGTGTCAACCAGGCGCAGCTGCTGCCAGCCTGCCCCGAATCCCTGGTTCTCGTTCTTGTTTGCCATTGTCTTATCTGTTGGTTTGTTATCTGTTCACTTTGTCTGTCCACTGCTCGTCGCTCTCGTAATAAAAGCGGACGCCCTTGTAGCGGTGATCGGTGTTGATGCTGCCGTTGCGGCGGTTGATGGTGCGGGCCCTGTTGTCATGGGCGCAGCGGTGCACGCTCTGGGGGAGCCCTTCTATCCACCTGACGGCGGCTTCGATGGTTGGGAAGAACACCGGGTGCTCCCGGACGATGGCGATGATCGGCGTGGGTCGCTTGCCTGATTTCTCGGAACGGCCCGGGCGGTGGGTCTTGAGGTTCTCCCATCCGATCTTGGCGCATTCCTGGCCCTGGGGGCTCATGTACTCATCCCAGCTCTTGCCCTTGTTGTGGGGTTTGGCTCCCGGCATGAACCGTCCGGTCTTGAGGTTGCGCTGGGGCCTCTGGGGACTGAATGTAAGCTCGTAGCTGCTCATCGTTGTCGTTCGTTGTCTTGGTTCCGGGGCGGGTCTCGCTCCCGCTGCAGGCCTGGTGTCCTGTCCCGGTGCCCGTGCTGTTGCGGGCTGTCATCGGTTTGATGCCTTCACGCGGGGGATTCCCGCTCCGCTGGCGTATATGGTGGGTTCTGCGATCCCACTGACCTGTAACATCAAGTCCCCACCATCATTCTTTCTTTCGTCTCTCGGATCCGGCGCTCCAGGATCTCCAGCTCTGCGTCGTCGTAACGGTTGCCCCGTCCGCGGCAGACCCTCCAGAAGATCTCGGAATGTCTTTGCTGGAGCTTGAAGAGAAGCGCTTTGTCGCTCATGGCCTCATCGGTTGTTGGGGTATCGCTCGTCGTCTCCGAAGAAGGCGGCATCCCAAAGGTCCAGGAACGTCTCCGCTGCGTAATCGCTCAGCGCTTCTGTTTTAAAGCAAAGCCGGGAGCCGAAATGCGCACGCGCAAACGAGGGCGCGCTGCGGGAAGCCGCGTAAGCGAGTCCGTCATCCGCGCCGTTAGACGCACCGCCGCCGAAGAACAGGCCCTTGATCCAGAACCAGGGGCGCCATTTGGGTTGTGTGCGGTCGTGCCAATCGGGGGCCCAATCCTTGCCGTTGAGGGCCTTGGCTATGACCTGGAGCTTGCGTCGTGCTATCTCGTCCGGGCGCAGGATCTTGGCCATCTCTTTCTCGTCCATCGGCTGCTCTCCCAGAAGGGCGCAGGCCTCCTCGTAACTCTTTACGAGTGTTGTCTTTTCGTTCTCTTTCATATCGTTTGTTCTTAAAAGGTTGATGATTGTTTTACTTGTTGTAAAGGACAACCACCAGGCCGCGTCTCAGGCAGCAGCGGGTCTTGTCCCCGTTCCTGTTGTTGAGCGCCCTGGTGATGAACTTTTCCTTGAGCTCCTCTCCGACGAGCTCCGTCAGGCCTCTGACTCCGACCAGCTTGTTGATCCTGTCCTGGGTTCCGTTGGTTCCGTAGACGTGGATCAGGAAGTTCTGGTTGATGAACCTGGTTGATGTTTGTCTTGTTGCTTCCATTTTGCTTTCAGTTTTTGAAAAAATTGTTTTACTTTGTCGTTGTTTTTGTTTTCGTCTATGCAAATATCGGAACTTGTTCAGTGATGCGCAAGCAATCATAGAACATTTTTCTGGTTATTGTAGTTAAAAAATCTTAACGAAAGAATGAATACTCACGATCGTATTGTCGAATTTTGCCGGTATAAGGGTCTCTCTATTGCCGGCTTTGAGCGGGCCTGCGGGCTCTCAAATGGCTACGTCTCTTCCATGCGGAAGTCTGTCGGTTTGAGGTCTCTGGGTCTTATCCTGGAGCAGTTCCCGGAATTAAACCGGGATTGGCTCCTCTATGGTGAGGGTGAGATGATTAATAAAAATATCATCGTCTCTCCTCCGAACAATGCACCGAGCCCTGAACCTTCCGAGGATCCTGCTCCCTCGTCCCTCCCTTCCGGCGACATGGTTATCCCGGCTCCGGCCTGGGCTGTCATCCAGATGCAGGCGGCGTCGCTGGAACGTAAGGACTCGCAGCTGGACCGCTGCATCTCTATGCTTGAATCGTCTTTCGCCCTGCTAAAAGGGGCGGCTGTCCGCGGGGATGCCTCGGCTGCCGCTGCCGCAGAACCGGCGGGGTGATGGTTCCTTTATATTAAACATGGACGTGCGCGAAGCGGTGAGGCCTGATTTTTGCCCTCTGTGGCCTTTTCTTTTCCGTCGTGGGCACTTGTGCCAGCCCGGGTGCTTCATCGCGACACGCGCCAAATTCGGACAAATTAACTCTGTTATTTATGGATGATGTCATTCAAGCTCCCGGCAGGGTCTCCTGCTCTGTCTCGGCTTCTGATGCCGGGATGAACCGGCGCTTCTTCCAGGCCGTCGATGACCTGGTGTCCCGTGGCCGTCTGGAGTCCCTCACGGCGTTCGGGCGTGACCATGGTGTGAGCCCCGGTAAGCTGCGCGAGATGCGCACCGTGTTCGGGCCTGTCCCTTCCGCCACCGGCTGGTGTCGGTACCGTCATGTGGATCCGTCCCTCCTGGGGATCCTGGTTTCCCGTTACGGCGTCTCTGGCTCCTGGCTTCTGGCAGGTGTGGGTTCCATGTACCGGGCGTCATGAAACACCGCGTATCGTTCTCCCTGGTTCCCCGGCGTGACGCCTCGGCTGCTCCCGATGCGCTGCAGCCTATCCGCATCCGTGTCAGCTATGGCGGCCTGCGGGTGGATATGCGTTCGGGTCTCAGCTGCGAGCCCTCCAAGTGGGACGCCTCGCTGGGTCTGATGCGCGCCGGTACCAGGAACGGAAACCGGCAGGCGGCGGGTGAGGTGAACCGTGCCCTTCAGGGTCAGGCTGCCCAGGTGGATGCCATCCTGTCGCGGTTCGAGCTCCTGGAGGGTCGTGCCCCGACGTCGGCGGAGCTGCTGGCGGCGTTCAACGAATCCCAGGGCCGCAGTGTCCGGGGTGGATCTGATGCCGAGGTGACTCCGTTCTCCGCTCTGCGTGAGTTCCAAAGGGAGCAGGGTCGTCTCAACGACTGGACCCTGGCGACGTATAATAAGTTCCGGGCTCTGGGTCATCACCTGGAGCGGTTCGACGCGCGCCTCACTTTTGGTCGGCTGCCTGCTGCCCTTCCGGGTTTCGTGGCTTATCTGCATCGCCTGAAAAAACGCAACACCACGATCCAGAAAAACGTGCAGCTGCTGCGCTGGTTCCTGCGCTGGTGTGAAAAACGGGGATATCTGGCTTCCGGTACCGCCGCGGCGTTCGATCCCAAGATCAAGGGGACGGACGGCAATCAGAAGGAGCTCGTCTATCTGGAATGGGAGGAACTCATGACGCTGTATGGCCTGGATCTGTCCGGGCAGGATCCTATGCTCGCCCAGGTGCGGGATGTGTTCTGTTTCCTGTGCTTCACGGGTCTGCGCTATTCCGACGTGGCTCATCTGCGTCGTTCGGACGTGGGTCCTGATGCTCTGCGTGTCGTCACCCAGAAGACCGCCGACGGCGTCATCGTCGAACTGAACAAGTACAGCCGGGCGTTGCTGGAAAGGTACGCCGGTGTGCCGTTCCGCGGTGACCTGGCTCTGCCGGTCCTCTCAAACCAGCGGATGAACAAACGCTTGAAGACGTTAGGGGTCCTGGCCGGACTGGATGCTCCGGTGCGTGTGGTTTATTTCATGGGTGCGGAACGCGTGGAGGAGGTGCATCCCAAGCATGAGCTGCTCGGCACCCATTGCGGGCGCCGGACGTTCGTGGTTAATGCTCTGCGTATGGGCATCCCGTCGGAGGTCATCATGCGGTGGACGGGTCACTCGTCCTTCGCCTCGATGCGTCCGTATGTTAAGATTGTGGATAAGGCCAAGCAGGAGGCTATGGCCCGGTTCGATTCTTTCGGGTCCGGTTCTGGAGAGGCACCCGAAAAAGCACCCGAAAACGGCGGCGGGGCCTGACCCTGCCTTTCGTCGTCTGTCTCCTGCTTATGGCGCTTGATTGTGTTTTTGTCCGTGTTTGGCGATTTTGGTCGCTTGGCGTCTCTGCTTGCCGGAGTCTCGTATGCTCCACATGCAAAAAGGTCGCCGATGGCGGCCTTTTTGTATGCGGAGCATGTGCGACCTCCTTTTATTTTGCTTCGCAAAAGCGCTCCATTCCATTCCGCTTGGCGGCCCTCCGGGACCGCTCTCACCCTCCGGGTTCGCCCCAATACGTTTGTACCTGACGTTATTGTTTATATCTCCAACTCTGTAGCCCATTCATAGACAGGCTGGATTTTCATCTTGCGTCCGTCTTGCTCTATCTTACCACTCTCGTGATCGGTCAGCAATAACAGATCATCGCATTTGGTCTGTCTAGCGGCCAGTAGCAGGCCGTTTATTTCACGTTTGCGGGTTTTATCGGCCGATATATCGTATGACACTTGTATAGCCTGTACTACCTTATTGCCCTTGCAAACCAAAAAATCGCACTCGCCAGATCTGTCATTTAAGTAATACACATCCAGTCCTTCTATCTTGCACTTCCTTATCAGATGTATGGCTACTATGGTCTCAAGGCGGTAACCAAGATTATCTCCTGCAAACGCGTTTTCTCTCTGGTTCATCATAGCCACATCAACAGCATAGACCTTCTCCTGAACTGAGCGAACCTTACTCTTTTGTGAGTATTTCTGTATGCCTATAAGCATGTAAGCCTCCTTGAGATAATTCACATAGTTCTTGGCAGTATGCTCAGACCTGAAGTGGAACTGCCCAGCCAGATCTGTGGTAACAACTATTGTGGGCGAAACGTTTAGTAGATGGTGGGCCATATTTTCAAAGGCAGCCTTGTATGTTATCTTGTAGCGATGCTCAATATCACGCTTCAGTATGTTCTCTACCAGACTTCTCACATAGTTCTTTTTGTCATCTATGCTCAGTAACTCAGGGAACCCGCCCTGTTTCAGGTACTCGTCAAATGCGGCACGGCGAAATCCTTCGGCCTTAGTAGTACGTCTCTGGGTGTCAACACTCTTCATTATGCAGAACTCCTTAAAAGAGAAAGGAAAAAGCGCAATCTCCTTGTTACGCCCCGTTAGATGTGTTGCCAGATCACTGCTTAACAGCTTGGCATTTGATCCGGTTATTATTACGTGCATCTTCTTGCGGAGTATCCTGTTTACAAACAGATGCCAACCCTCCACATTCTGTATCTCATCCAGGAACAGATAATCAAAATCACCGTATATCTTATACAGTATCTCCAGCACATCGTTCAATTGGTCCGATTCAAGCTTCACTAGACGCTCATCGTCAAAGTCAACGTATGCGAACTTCAAACCCTTGCCATGTAGTGCCTGATAGCAGAGCGTGGACTTTCCACTACGCCTTACACCTATAATAACTTGAGCTTGTGAACTCTTTGTGTCAACCAAAACCTCTTCACGTCTGGGGCATAATGCCTCGTCGGCCCTCTCTTCAAGCTCCTCCTGCTGGTCTGTGAGGATTAATTCCA
>Ga0310786_10000932_pt1 | contig 46589 bp, 72 predicted proteins | sample AusTroGonzalo_MG_FD_203881 | JGI IMG/M metagenome (GOLD analysis project Ga0310786, IMG submission 203881) | Bovine rumen microbial communities from tropical cattle in Woodstock, Queensland, Australia - Gonzalo_03 (v2) (version 2) | ecosystem: Host-associated > Mammals > Digestive system >...
TCTTTATTTTTGCTCCGGGGGAAGAATTATATTTTAGGGTCTTCTCCGTGAGTATAGTGATTCTTGCCGTTTTTCATGAGAACCTCCTTTCTTTTGATATACCTCTTCAGGATTCGCTGCTTAACCGCTCTCCTTACTTCCATAAAACCTCACTACAAACACCACTATACTCACCGAAAAGATCCTAAAACCTATCATATTTTCATCAAGAAAGGTGGCGAACTGTAGTTTGGCTGCACGAAAGTCTACCAAAAGTGATGAGCCATTTATAGAATCGCCTCCTGCACTGACCCCAGAAGAGTGGGAAAACCGGCTTATCGCTTTATCGTATGATGCTGTTGAGAAAAGAATCCTGAATGGTACGGCAACAGCCGCTGAGTACGTTCATTTCTTGCGTGCTGGTTCTATACGCCAGCGTGAAGAGATGGAAAAACTGCAAAAGGAGAACGCTCTTCTTAAAGCAAAGACAGAGGCTATCGAATCTGAGCGTGATAAAGCCGAAGCTTACAAAGAAGTTATTGCTGCACTTAGTTCTTATAGATCGGAGTCTATTGATGACTATCCAGATAATCCGTACATATACTGAATTAATGCAAATTCAAGATTATCTCGATCGATATAAATACTTAAGACTCGGTGGAGAAGTCGGAAGAGAAACTTTTGGCTGGGAACGATACATTAATCAAAAGTTTTATCGGTCAAGCGAATGGCAAGCATTTCGGAGAGAGATTATTATTCGTGATCATGGCTGTGATTTGGCAGATCTTGATCATGAGTTTGGCCCTGGAGAAAATGTAATAATTCATCATATGAATCCAATAGACACTGGTGACATAGTTTATCAGTCTCGGTATTTGATGAATCCTGAGTATGTTATTTCAGTAAGAGATCGAACTCACAAAGCAATCCACTATGGAGATGAGTCGCTGATACTGTCTCTCGAGTATTCGCCACGTTCTCCAAACGATACATGCCCTTGGAGGTAATTCAAAATGTCCTGCATATGCGATAAAGGTGCCAGTATTCTTGAAACAATAAGAAAAATGATCGGTCCGAGCGTTACTTATGACGTTTTCGATACCGATCTGATTATTCATATCAATTCTGCTTTTTCTCGTCTTTGCCAGCTTGGCGTGGGACCGGAGATACCGTTTCGAATTACCGGAACCGAAGAAACCTGGGACGAATTTATCCCGGGGGTTATGTCTGATGATATCGTCCAGTATGTTTATCTAAAGACAAAAATGATGTTTGACACTCCGGCCAGCAGCACAGTGGTTGATGCTATTCAGAAGCAAATCGATATGCTGGAGTGGACTTTAAAAGAAGTAGCTCGTTTCGGCTATTGATTAAATGAGGAAATGTTATGCTTATTAATCGCTTTCTTTCATGGTTTAAAGACAAGTTTGCAATTCATGCCATGTGCGAAGTTCTTACTTGTAAATATTGTGGGCAAGAATATGCCTCTCGTGGAAAGAAAGATCCCGGTTACTGTAAAGAGTGCGAAGAAAATCTCAAGTACGAGCAGGCTAAAGAAAACCTGATAGGAGGTCCACTTGGAAAATGACTAAAACAGAGAGAGCAACGGAGATCCTTGAACGTGAAGCGAACGACAATCGTTATGGCTATCTTTGGGGCGGTTGGGGTCCTTATGACTTTGATTGCGGGCATGCTGTCATTGACGCCTGGGAAAGAGCAGGTGTTCCTGTAAAGTCGGTTGGCGGAGCTGCTTGGACTGGCAACATGCGAGAAGCATTTATTAAGTGCGGTTTTAAAGATGTTACCGGAACAATAAGTTTTTATTCCGGAAGAGGCCTTAGAAGAGGAGACGTTCTTCTTAATCAGCAGAATCATGCCGCTCAGTTTGTCGGTAATGGAAAACTTGTCCATGCTAGATCTTCTGAAGGCAATGAAATATCCGGCGACCAGAATGGAAAAGAATTTCTGATCCAGAATTACTTTAATTATCCATGGGATTGTGTTCTTCGTTATCCTGAAGTTATCGTTGATGATGAAACATCAAAGGATGAAGCGTCTAGTTCAACTGAATTAAAGCCAATTGATGGGATCTGTGCAGAAGAGTCATGGACAAAACTTGCAAAGAAGATGCCGCAAATTCAAAATGGCTCAACAGGATGGGCAGTTACTGCTTTGCAATCAATGTTAAATGAACTTGGTTCAGATCTCGACGCCGATGGAGAATTTGGACCACTAACTGAGCAAGCACTATGGACATTTCAGCATAATAATTAAGCAGCAATAAAGGAGAGCAAATATGAGTATAGCAGCGCCACAACTATTTTCGCCAATGCAACCTTCACCGGTTCCGTCAAGTCAACAAGTTGTAATACCGCAAATTACAATTCCTCAGCCAATGCAGACATTTCAGATGCCTCAGCCGCAAGCTTATTCACCGGCTTCTATATTAGGTCCTCAGCTTAATAAGGTGCACGGCCTTGATGGAGCAAAGCAATTCGTAACGCAGGCAAACGCAATGTACGCCTTGTTTGATGACGACAATGATGTTATGTATATCAAAGTTACAGATGCAAATAACTACCCAGTATCTTTAAAACGCTATCGTTTCTATGAGGAAGAAGAGCCAAGTCCTCAGGCAATTCCAGAGTACGTTACAAAAACTGAATTTGAGGAGTTTAAGAAAATGCCTGTTGAAACATATGTAACACGGGATCAGTATAAAGAACTTCTTGCATCTATCGATTCGTTAAAGGAGGAATTGCAGAATGCCAAGCAGCCTGTTCGGACCCAGAGCTATGACAAGTATGCAACCAACTCAAACGTCACCAATAGTAAATAAGTTTCAGCCTCCTGCAAATCTTGGACAGATTAAAGGACTGATGAATATGATGCAGAATGGTGGAAATCCTCAGTCAATGCTTCAGTCTTTATTAGCTTCAAATCCGCAGCTTGGTCAAGTTATGAATCTTGTTCAACGGTATAATGGAGATGCCAAATCTGCTTTCTATGATTTGGCCAAGCAAAAAGGCGTTGACCCAAATGAAATCATTAATATGCTAAAATGAGGAGATCATTGAGATGAAGATTATTCAGGAACTGTCTGAAAACATTGAAGATGAAATTTCTGACGCCCATAAGTATGCAAAACTTGCTTTGGAATATAAGGAGACTAATCCGGTATTAGCAGAAATGTATTTCAAACTTTCAAATGAAGAAATGGGCCATATGCAGATATTACATAATCAAGTAGTTGCTATTATTGACGATTATAGAAAAAAGACAGGCGACCCTCCTGAAGCAATGCAGATTCTTTATAATATTCTTCATAAAAAGCATATTGGAGATGCTGCGGCTGTAAAAGGGATGTTTAGTCTTTACAAAGGCGAAAAGTAAATCAAAATGGCTTACAAGTATATAAACCTGCGCAGGATTTATATAAATATTCTATTTTCCTAAAGGAGGCCAATAAATATGGCTGATGGAATGATGACCCCGGCCGAAGCCCAGCTTCTTGCAAATGATGGTGGAAATATGTGGGGCGGTGGCGGAGCTTTCTTCTGGATCTTTGCTCTTCTGATTCTTGCGGGAGGCAACTTCGGATTTGGTGGTGGCTCTCGAGGTGACTATGTTACCAATGCCGAACTTACTAATCAGCTGAATGCACAGAGCACACAGAATCAGCTTCAGGCACTCGCAGTCGAGACTGCAAATAACAATTATGAAACTGCACTGTTGATCAACAATCAGACAAATCAGATGCTTCAGCAGAATAATACAAATCTGATTAATGCAATTCAGGGATTTAATACCGTTAATCAGAATATGCAGACCGGATTCAATAATCTTGGCCAGAGATTGGATCAGATCGGCTATCAGATGGATCAGTGTTGCTGTAAGATTCTTACCCAGATGCTCCAGAATAGACTTGATGATGCTAATGCTGCTCTTGTGGCTGCACAGAATAACATCTCTAACTATAATCAGAGCCAGTACATTCTTAGCCAGCTTGGCAAGTTTGTAATGAACCCGCCGGCAACTACTGCCTAAGTAAAACGAGGAGAGTCTTTGAGTAATTCTTAGACTCTCCTCATTCTATTTGAGGTGATAGATATGAATGAAATTTATTTGGTGCATCATGGAATAGACGGCCAGAAATGGGGTCAGCGAAATGGTCCACCTTATCCTCTTCTTCGCAATGCCGCCGGTCAACTAAAAGCTAAAGCCCAGGCAAAGCGCAAGGCAAAGGCTGAAAAAGCGGCTGAAGAAAAAGCAAAGCAGCACGAGGCCTTTAAAAAGTATCTTCGGGAGAATCCGGAAAAACTCTATAAGCATAGAAATGATCTCACCAAAGAAGAAGTTGATGAAATCATGAAGCAGATCGAATGGGATCGTCGTGTAAAGGACATTTCAGCTGAAGAACATGCAAGAAATTTGAAAAAGATGACAAGCAAGCTTAATACGGTAGCCAACGTTTCATCTGACGTTTGGCGTGCGTATAATAGCTATAGTCAACTTCGCGCGGCCTTAGAAAAGAGAAAAGAAGAAAAAAAGAAAGAGAAGTCCAACAATTAGTAAATTAATTGAGGTGTCAATTCAAAATGGCTTTATCGAACATTGCTGTACCAAGATATTACGGCGAGTTTCGAGACGCCGTTATTCGCGGCGAAATTCCTGTTTGTCGCGAAGTGTCAATGCAGATGAATCTGATTGACGCATTAATTGATGATCCTCGGTTTTATTACGATGACGAAGCAGTTGAAGGCTGGATCAGGTTCTGTGAAAGAGAATTAACTCTCACCGATGGTGGAGATCTTAGACTCCTTGATACTTTCAAACTCTGGGGTGAAGATGTCTTTGGTTGGTATTACTTTGTAAAGAGAAGCGTATGGGTACCAGATGCTCATGGTAGTGGAGGCCACTATGAAATTCGAAACATCAAAAAGCGTCTTCGTCATAAACAGTATCTAATTATCGGTCGAGGCGCTGCTAAAAGTCTCTATGACACTTGCGTGCAAGCTTATGGATTAGTCGTGGATCCTGATGCCACGGATCAGATCGTCACTGCTCCGACAGTCAGACAGTCAGAGGAAACAACACTTCCATTAAAGATTGCTATCAGTAGAGCTCGTGGTCCGGTCTTTCAGTTTATGACAGAAGGATCTATCCAGAACACAACCGGTAGCAAAGCCGACCGTGTCAAAATAGCTTCCACGAAGAAGGGCATCGAGAACTTCATTACCAACTCGATTATTGAATCTCGTCCGATGCGAATTGATAAGCTTCAGGGTGCAAGATGCAAGTACGCGACTGTCGATGAATGGCTTTCCGGAGCAGTTCGAGAAGATGTGGTAGGTGCTCTTGAACAGGGTGCTTCGAAAGTCGACGATTGGCTGATTGTTGCAACAAGCTCTGAAGGTACCGTTCGAAATGGGCCAGGTGACTCCATTAAGATGGAGCTTATGGAAATCCTTAAAGGTGATTACTTTAATCCACATGTATCGATTTGGTGGTATCGTTTAGACGATATGAAGGAACTTAATAATCCTGCTATGTGGATTAAGGCTAATCCGAATCTTGGCAAGACAGTTAGTTTTGAGACCTATCAGGAAGAATTAGAACGCGCTGAGAAAAGCCCATCCGTTAGAAATGATACGCTTGCTAAAAGATTTGGGATTCCTATGGAAGGCTATACTTACTTCTTTACCTATGAAGAAACGCAGCCTCATCGCATTCAATACTATAATGGAATGCCTTGCGCGATGGGTATGGACCTTTCGCAAGGCGATGACTTTTGTGCTTTTACATTTCTATTTCCTTTGCGTGGCAGGGGATTTGGAATTAAAGCTCGAAGCTATATTACTTCATATACTTTCCAAAAATTGCCAAGAGCCTTACGCTCCGAGTATGAAAAGTTTATCCGAGAAGGCAGTTTGATTATTATGGAGTCAACTGTTCTTGACATTGGCGAAGTATATGAAGATCTCTTTCAGTTTATAGAGAATCAGAAGTACGATGTCCTTTGCATCGGATATGATCCATATAATGCTCCGGTGTTTATCAATCAATGGGAAATCGATAATGGGCCTTATGGAATTGTGAAAGTTCCTCAGGGAGTTAAAACTGAGTCAGTACCTCTTGGAGAACTTAAGATTCTGGCTGAAAGAAGAGAACTCCTCTTTGATGAAGAGATCATGAGTTTCTGCATGGGCAACTGTATTACAATAGAGGATACCAACGGAAACCGAAAGCTTCTTAAAAAGAGGCGTGAAGAAAAGATCGATAACGTATCTGCAATGATGGATGCGTATGTCGCTTATAAAGCAAATAAAGACATGTTCGAGTAACTTGTCAGAGAGGAGAAAAATCAAAATGGCTTACTATGTAAGACCAGATCGAGAACCTGGTCGATATATAAGAACCAATGTTCCTGATGGGCATTATTTGGTGCACTCAGCTAAAGGTTCTGAATGGACCAAAGGGCATAAGTATATCGATAAGCGATGGATTGAAGGCGCCTGGCATTATCTTTATGAAATTCCTAAAGAATACGCAGAGAAAGCCGGAAATGCTGTTAAAGAAACTGCTCAGAAAGCTACTAGCGCGGCAAAAGAAACAGTCAAGAAAGCTACAGATACTGTGAAAGAGACTACCCAGAAGACTCAGAAAGCTGCTAAGGATTTCAAAGAGTATTCTAAAAATGTTGATAGTAAGAAAGCCCGTGCCCAATCAGCTCAACAGAATTTTCAGAAGGAAGCTCAGAAATCAGAACAGGCTTATCTTCGGGAAAAGCAGAAGCAGGAAGATCTTGCTAAAAAGCAGAATGATGCTCTAAAGACTAGCATGGGATCTAAAAAGGTTTATGATAGTCTTCATGATAAGTATGAACAGGAACAGAATAATGCGGAAGCTCATCTTGAAGCTTTGAGAGATAAAATTCATAACGGTGGAGTTGTGAATCAGAAAGAATGGCAGGATGCCTATGATCGAATAGATGCCGCTAAAGATAAGCTTAGTGATCTTGAGAAAAACCAGAAGAAATATCAGGAAGAACTTCATACTGAAAATCAGAAAGCTCATGCCCAGCTTGAAAAGTCACAGGAAAAAAGTGAACTTTATGGGCGTCGTGCTGAAGATTATAATAAACTTGGAGATGTTTATTCCAAGAAGGAAGAAGAGGCAGCAAAAGAGCAGGAAACTGCAAAGTATAAAGCTTCTAAAGCTCTTAATGACATTCTTGATGGTGCTACTGGAATTACAGCTCAAGGTGCTCAGTGGCTTAAGAATCAGATGGAGGCCGGTAATAAGTTTGCTATAAATACTCTTGCGGCTATTGAAGAAAAAGGAATGTCCGCCGTTACTAAAGGTAATGCATTTCTTAAGAATCTTCTTAAAGGCAAGTCATCTCAGACGGCACTTCCTGCAAGATCATCTTCTGGCCGTAAGCTTAATGGAACCGGCAATAAAGCTGAAAGACGTGAAGTAGTAGGTGGCGGTCCTGTTAGTAATAATGACTACAGCAATCGCCCGAAGAAACGTAGGTGAAATCAAAATGGATCAGTATCTTTCCCATCATGGCATTATGGGCATGCATTGGGGAATAAGACGCTATCAGAATCCTGATGGAAGCCTAACGCCCGCCGGACGAAAAAGATATGATGCAGATTCGAAGAAGCTTTATAGAGCAGCTGAACGATATCAAAATGCCGCTGCAAAGAGGGATCGAGCAGAGCAAAACTATCTTAAGAAATCTCATAAGGGCTTTGGTTTCACGACAGACAAAGACATTAAAAGAGCCGCCGCCAAGTATGTTCATAAGGACGAGAAAGCTGAAAAACTCCTTAGAAAGTATAATAAGCAGTATCAGAAAATGAATGAACGCTATTGGAGCAAAAACGTTTCTGATATTTCAAAAGAAGAAGTTACTCGTGGAAGAATGACCGCTAGTAAAATTGCTATCGATGCTGGCGCTGCTAAACTAAAAGATCTGCCCAAATCTACTATTGATTATGGCGAAGAACTTCTTAAGAAGAAAAAGTAAACGGAGGTAAATTCCATTGCCTACTTTAATTGAACGTGTGCAGAAGGCTTGGAACGCCTTTCGGAATAAAGATCCTACGCCTAGTACGTTTTCATACTATGGAGGAGGCTCTTATTATAGACCGGATCGCCGAATGTTTAGACCAGGAAGCGAACGGTCTATTATTACGCCTATCCTCAATCGTATTTCAGTTGATGCCGCTGCTATTGAAGTTCGACATGTGCGCTTAGATGATCAGAATCGGTATAGTGAAGACATTGATGGATCGCTTAATGAATTTCTAACAGTTGAGGCAAATATTGACCAGACAGCAAGAGACTTTCGTAAAGATGTGTACGCGTCGCTTCTTGACGAAGGTTATATTGCCATTTGTCCGGTTGATGCTAATGTAAATCTCAATTCGATGAAGATCGAAGAGATTGGATCTGCCCGTGTCGGAAAAATACTGAACTGGTATCCTCAGCATATAGACGTCGAACTTTATAACGAGAAGACAGGCCAGAGAGAAACAACTAAGTTGCCAAAGTCTCTATGTTGCATTCTTCAGAATCCATTCTATGAGACGATGAACGCCCCGAATTCCCTTATGGCTAGACTTCGCAGAAAAATGGCTCTTCTGGATGAGGTTGATGAACGGAATAGTTCCGGCAAGCTTGATATGATTATCCAGTTGCCTTATTCAACTCGCCACGCAACTCAGCAGGAGAGAGCAGAAGAACGGCGAAAGGATATCGAAGTTCAGCTTTCCGGATCTAAGTACGGCATTGCATATATCGATGCCAGCGAACGTGTAATTCAGCTAAATAGATCCCTTGATAATAATCTTCAAGGGCAGATTGATGTTCTTACTAAGCAACTTCAGGATCAGCTTGGCGTTTCTGCTGAAATCCTGAACGGTTCTGCCGATGATAAGAATGAGCAGAATTACTTCAACAATATTATCGAGCCTCTCGTTTCGGCGTTTGTAGATGAAATGAAACGCAAGTGGCTCACAAAAAATGCCCGTACGAGGCATGAATCTATTATGTTCTTTAGAACTCCGCTTAAGCTCGTTACTGTTTCTGACATTGCAAATGTGGCAGATACTCTCACCAGAAATGCAATTCTCAGCTCTAATGAGATGCGTGGTGTTCTTGGTTTCAAACCTTCCGATCAGGCTGACGCCGATAAACTCATAAATAAGAACATCAATCAGCCTATTGATCCAACGACTGGCCAGGAGTTTGTGGCTGAAACGGAGCATCCGGAAGGTAATCCAGCATATGCAGACATCCCCGATGAATATTATAAGTAGCTGTAAGACGGATACCGCAATGGCAAAAATAAATTCAAAATGGAAGTTTGCAACAAAAACAGGAGGCTATAGTAATGAGTAAACTAAGCGAAAAGTATGCTGATTGCGACTTCTGTGGCTGGGCTACTCGGAATGACATCCGGTGTACTGATGGCCGCACAATTCGTAGAGACGCATTCGTTGATCAGGACGGAGCGAAAGTTCCTCTTGTATGGGGTCATAACCATGAAACGGCTGAAGCTGTAATTGGCCATGGTTTTCTTGAAAATCGACCTGAAGGCGTATTTGTCTATGGCTATTTCAATGAGAACGATATGGCAAAAGCCGCCAAAAATGGCGTAGATCACAAGGACATTACATCACTTTCCATTTGGGCGAATCAGCTTAAACAGAAAGGTGGAGATGTTCTTCACGGCGTTATTAAAGAAGTAAGTCTTGTCCTTGCTGGAGCAAATATGGGCGCTCAGATTACGTATCCTATGATTGCTCATGGTGATGACTATGAAGAGCTCATGGATGAAGCATTCATTTATATGGGCGAAGATTACACTCTTTCATCTTATGAAAATCTTCAGCATGAAGATGCAGACGTAGATGAAGAGGAAGATACTGACGAAGGAGAAGAAAGAAAAGTGAAAACTGATGGCACCGTTCAGGACTTTCTTGATAGCCTGAACGAAGATGAAATGAAATTTGTCGCTTACATTGCCGGTACTGCTGCAGATGCCGGAAAAGGTGACGAAGAAGAAATTGAACATTCCAATGATGGAGGTAATGAAATGAATTACAATGCGTTTGAAGGTCCGGCTGAGTCCCAGGACGGGTTCTATCTGTCTCATTCCGACGAAGCTACAATTCTTGAAGAAGCTAAGAGAGTCGGCACATTTAAGCAGGCCTGGGATGCTTTTGCTGATGAGCACTCTCTTGCTCATGACAGCCTTGCAGCAGTAAGTGGCTTTACTTCTTATCCGAATGGTGCTACTCCTGCTGGTGTAGATGCTCTGTTTCCTGAGTGGCATGACGTTCGTCCCGGTGCCCCGGAGCTCGTTACCGATAATCTTGACTGGGTAAAGACGGTTCTGAATAAAGTTCATAAGACTCCTTATTCCCGTATTCGTACCGGTCAGGTTGATATTCGTAATATTGAGGCTCTTCGTGCAAAGGGTTATGAGAAGGGCACTCAGAAGGCTCTTACTGGCAACTATAATCTTGTTAGACGTACGACTGACGCTCAGACCGTCTACGTTACTAGTGCTCTGAACCGTGACGATGTTGTCGACATTACCGATTTCGATTATGTAGCATATCAGTATAAGATTGATCGTGCTCAGCTTGAGGAAGAGCTTGCTACTGCTATTCTTCTTGGTGATGGTCGTGAGGCTGGCGCTGACTATAAGATCGGTGAGGATCATATCCGCCCGATTTGGACTGATGATGATCTTTACACGATTCATAAGAATTTGACTCCGTTTATGGCAGAGATCAATGGTGATTTCTCTGACAACTTCGGTGATAACTACAAGTATTCCGAAGCTATGATCGCTGCTATTCTGGATGCTATGATCGACTATCGTGGTTCTGGCAATGGCGATATGTTCTGCACTCAGCAGTTCTTCAATAAGATGCTTCTGGCTCGTGATCTCAATGGTCGCCGTCTTTACAGCAACAAGTCTGAACTGGCAACGGCTCTTGGTGTGAATAACATTTATCCGGTTTCCAAGATGGCTAATAAGACTCGTACTGTTGGCTCTGGTGCAAGTGAGAAGACCATGGGTCTTGATGCGATCGTTGTAAATCTTGGTGATTATGCTCTTGGCTCTACAAAGGGCGGCGAGATCACGCACTTTACTGATTTCGATATCAAGTTTAACCTGCTTGAGACTCGCGTCAGCGGTGCAAATACTCGTATTTATTCTGCAATTGTTATTGAAGAGGAAGTCTCAAACCCTTGATTGCTCTGACAGTTGATACCGACGTTGCTGCTGATGAAGATCTGTTTGGCAAAGTCATTTCTGATCTTCAGAGCAACGTGACTGTTGGAGATGGCGGTATTGATGGTACTCTGAATTACATTGACGACTATTCTTCCGCATTTGGCGCTGACGAGAAGACTGGACATTTCATCTGTCTTCATGCCGAAGTTCCGGATGTTGAAGGCGTTACCATTACGGCAGAAGTTGTCGGTGGCGATCATGGTCCGGCAACACTTGACGCTGATGGAATTCTTATTGCGCGCATTAAGAATACGACACAGAAGATCAAGTTTACGGCAACTAAGACTGGCTCTGAGCCTGTTTCCAAGGAGTATAGGCTTAACGGTCTGATCTTGGCATAAATTAATTCAAAATGGAAGGGAAGTGACTTTAATGGCGAAATATTATGGAAAAATCGGCTTTGCTACTCAGCAAGAGATTCGACCGAGCGTATATAAGCCGTCCATTGAGGAACGCTATTATGCCGGAGACCTGTATAAAAATTATACAAAACAAAAGCAAGCTGACTCTGTGGTCGATGACTTTACCATTAATAATGATATAAGTATCGTTGCAGATCCGTACGCCTTAAATCACTTCTCGTCCATGAAATACGTGGAATTTATGGGAGCACTTTGGGAAGTTCAGAGTGTTACTGTTGAATATCCACGACTTCGAATTTCTTTTGGAGGTGTCTATAATGGACCGACGCCTGAAACTTGACGCTGAACTTCGAGAAGTTCTTGGAAGTGACAATACTTACTTTCAGCCAACCGAAGCAGTTCAGATGAAGTATGATGCAATAGTTTATCGTAGAGAGAGCTTTGGAGTCAGATGGGCTGATGATCAGAGCCATTTGATTCGAGATCGCTATGAGGTTATTGCAATCACGCAAGATCCGGATTCAGATCTTCCGAAAGACATTCAAAAGAGGTTTAAATTCTGCCGTCCTGGTAAGCAGTATATGGCAGATAATCTCTATCACTTTCCATTTACTATTTATTACTAATTTGGAGGTAATATACAATGGCTAAACTCGTATGGGATGCTATCGGCGAACATTTCTTTGAGATTGGCGTTCGCAACGGTGTTCTTTATCCTGTTGAAGACAATGCATATCCTGAAGGTGTTGCATGGAATGGTCTTAGCAGTGTTACCGAGTCTCCTGATGGCGGCGACTCTAACGATATCTATGCTGACGATATCAAGTACCTTTCTATTCGTTCTGTTGAAAACTTCAAGGGTACAATTGAAGCTTTCTATTATCCGGATGAATTCAAACCCTGTAATGGTGAAGCCGAAGTTGTCAATGGTGTAACTATTGGCCAGCAGGCTCGTAAAGCTTTTGGTTTTGCTTACAAGACTTCTATCGGTAACGATGTTGACTTTCAGGACTACGGCTATAAGATCAATCTGGTTTGGGGTTGCTCCATTTCTCCGTCTGAAGAGACCCATGAAACGATTAATGAATCTCCTGAACCGGAACCCTTCAGCTGGGAGTTTGATACCGTTCCTGTGACTGTTACTGGTTATAAGGCAACTGCTCACATGGAAATTGACTCTACTAAGTTTAAGACGGCTGACCAGCAGGCCGCGCTTGCCGCATTTGAAGATGTCCTGTACGGCACGGATGCTCAGGAGGCACAGCCTGCTGAGTACAAAGCAACAACCGATACTTCTCCTCAGGCTGGAAAGACTTATTACACCCGTAGTGGAGCTGGTACTGAACAGTCCCCGTACGTTTATACTGAGTTTGAAGGTAGCACCTTTGATGGTAGCACTACTTACTATGAAATGACTAAGGCTGCTGTTCCTGCAAAAGTTGCTACTACGGCACGTCTTCCGCTTCCTGATGAAGTCATTCAGCTTCTGACAGTTACCTGATCGCATTATATTCTATGAGGCAGCTCTTTAAGCAGGAGGGCTGCCTCTTTTATTAATTATATTTTATTAAGGAGAGCGAAAATAAAATGCTTAAGAAAACTATTAAATTCAAAGATTATGAAGGCAAGGACACTGAAGTAGTTGCATATTTTAACTTTGAGCCTCAGGAAATTATGGATCTTAACCTTGAGTTTGAAAAAGAAGGCGGACTTATCGGGAGACTCGATGCACTTATGTCTGAGAAGATCAATGGCGAACCTCCGCGTAAACCAGTAGTTGATTTTGTCAGCATGATGGTTGAGAAGTCCTTTGGCATTCGTCCGAAAGACGATCCGACACTGTTCCTGAAGGAAGACGAAGAAGGGCGGCCATATGCAAGAAGATTCAAACAGTCGCTTGCTTACAAAACTTATGTTTGGGCGCTTCTTACCGGTGAGGAATCTCTCGAAGAGTTCACAAAGGGAGTTATGCCTCCGATGCCAGAAGGAATGAAAGAAGAAGATGCCAAGGAAGCCATGAAAGAGCAGGCTCCTGCGCTTTATGAGATTACTTCAAAGGCTTGATGAAATGTGCCATTAACAATAAAAGTTCCGGCAAATGAATTATACGATCCTGTACAAAAACGATTTATTTCGACCCCAGCAAAGTCACTTTCATTTGAACATTCTCTTTTGAGTATCGCTAAATGGGAAGCCAAATGGCATAAACCATACATGTCAAAAGCGCCTAAGACTGAGGAAGAAATGCGTGATTATATTCGCTGCATGTGCCTTTCAAATGATGTTGATCCTATGGTCTTTTATGCTCTGGATCAAAACACAGTTAAGGCATTGGCTGATTATATTCAGGATCCTATGACCGGAACAACTTTTAAGAAGAAAAATGAGAAGCCATCCAAGGAAATCGTTACTAATGAGTTGGTTTATTATTGGATGACTGAATTAAATATACCATTTGAACCATGCCAGAAGTGGCATTTCAATCATTTAATGACTTTGATTCAGGTTGCATCAGTCAAAAAGCAGCCGGCAAAGAAGTTAAATAAGAAAGAGCAACGAGATGCCATAAATCGTATGGCTGCTGAAAATGAACGGCGAAGAGCCATGTTCCATACAAAAGGATAAAGGAGACTACCATGATCCGGTGCGTTGTTAAAGGCAACTTTAATGAAACTGAAAGTTTCTTAAAGCGAGCATTAAAACTGGATTTCGATAGTATTCTCAGAAGATATGCGGAGATAGGACTTAAAGCTCTTGTCTCCGCTACTCCTGTTCGTACAGGAAAAACCGCAGCCTCTTGGAGTTATGAAATACTGAAAACTCCTGGACAGATCTCTTTAGTTTATAAGAATTCGAATACAAACCGAGGAAATTGCATTGTCATTTTGCTTGATCGAGGGCACGGCAATGGACGAGGCGCTTGGATTGAGGGTAGGCATTTTATAGAGCCTACTATTCAACCGATTTTTGATGAAATAGCAGATAAAGCCTGGAAGGAGGTCGTGAAGAATAATGCCTAGATATGATTCTTCTATGACGGAAGAGCGCGTTGTAGAAATGCGCATAGACAATGATAATTTTGAAAAAGGCGCAAAAGAAACAATCAACACTCTTAAGAAACTTGATCAGGCTTTAAAGATAAAAGGTGATACATCAGCTATTGACGATATGGCTGATTCTGTAAGAAAATTTGATGCTTCCCCAATGGCTGAGAGTTTTGATGTTGCTGTAAATAGTATTTCTGCTAAAGCTACAATTATAGATCAAATAATTAGAAATTTAACAAATAGTGTAACAGACTTTGTAAAAAGAACGGTTAGAGATGTAACAATAGAGCCAGTTGCTGAAGGCATGAATAAGTACACGACGCTTGCCGAAGTAACGCAATCTCTTATGGCGGCAACAAAAGATTATTATGCAGAAAAAGGCATTACTACAGAAGTTGGGCAACTATCAGAGCTTGAAAAAATACTAGAAATGGTATGGTGGTACTCTGATGAAACATCTTATGAATTTATTGAAATGGCTAATACAATGTCTAAGATGGTTGCAGCTGGAGTTGAAATTGAGAAAGCTGCTCAAGCTACTGTCGGTATTGCAACATTAAGTGCTGCTTCTGGAGCTGACGCTAAAGCAGCATCGCATACCATGCAATATGCATGGACTCAGGCTTTTGGTACTGGCTATATGGCACTTTCAGATTTCAAAACTCTTGAAAATCAGAATATTGCGACAAAAGAACTTAAAGAAAATATTCTTGAAATTGCAGTTGAATGCAATAAACTTTCGAGAGTTGCCAAAGATGGAACTGACGAATTTAACGATTATTATTCTACTATAGTTGATCCAAATAGATATGATGCCCTTGGTTATATTCAGAACCTTACAGAAAAAGAAGAAGCCGCCATGTTTAATTATAAGAACATGCGAGAATCTTTAAAAGATAAATGGTTTGATGTCGAAGTTATGACAAAACTTACCGAACGGTATGGTGAGTTTTCTGTTAAGTTATATGATTTAGTTGAAGCGTCAAGAGAAGCTGGCAAAAACATTACAGCATATGAAGCAACTGAAATGCTGCAAGCATACAGAGAAAATCCAGATACGTTTGATTGGGAAGGATATGCAGATTCAGTTGGTGTATCTGTAGGTAGACTAAAAGAACTTTTAATAGCCCTTGATAATGTTAAATGGAAGGTTTCAGAAACTGGTTTTTATATGGGCCAGGAGTACAAAACATTTAAGGATGTCATAAGTGCCACTAAAGATGCGGTAAGTTCTCAATGGGCAAGAATATTTAAATATATTTTTGGTAATTTCTTAGAAGCAAAAAAACTTTGGAGTGAAGTCGGCGATCTGTTTTCTAAAGTATTTGTTTCTGGATTAGAGAGAGTAAATGTTGTTCTTAATGAATGGCATAGACTTGGCGGACGTGAATTTCTATTAGGCACTGATGATATTAGAGGAGCTTTGTGGAATCTGGTTGATGCAGTTTCGACAGTCGTAACACCAATAAAGAATGCATTTACAGAAGTATTTGGATTTGCTAAGCCAAAACAGCTTGCCAAAAATATATATGATCTTACAGTACGATTCCAAGAATGGACTACAGAACTTGGCTTTTCTAAAGAAGCTATGGAAGGTATTAAAAATATATTTACGTCCGTTTTCAATGTCGCAAATACAGTCCTTGCAATATTTGGTAAAGGCATTATTTTAGTTGGAAAATTAATAACTTCTGTTTATCAACCTATTGCCGATTTTCTTCTTCGTGTTATTGGGTCTATTATAAAACCAATAAATAACTTTATTGGCAATACACTATTAAGACTAAGTGAAAAAATTGATGTATTTGATCTTCTTGGAAAAGTTATAGAAAAAGCAGGAGATGCTATTTCTGCACTTTTGTCACCTTCAAAAGAACTAAAAGTTATATTTGCAGATATTAAAACTGCAATAGATAATCTTAAAATCGGAGAGCATGTCTCAAGTGCTATCAACTTTATAGTTGATAAACTTTCAAAACTTGGAATAAATGTTCTTCCGGCAATAGAAAAAATCGGTAGTGCATTTAATTCATTAAAAACATTTTTATCTCCAGTAATTAAATTAGTGGATGAATTTAAAAGACGACTTGAAGCTCTGAAAGTTAATGAAGAATTGTCGCCACTGCAAAGATTTTTCTACGCACTTCAAGGAACTGGTCATTCGGCCCTTCTTAAAATTAACGAACAACTTGAAAAACTTGGAGAAAGATTTCCGGCTTTTAAAGAATTTATTGAGTCTTTTAAAAGCGTATCTTTCTCTGAAGTTCTTTCATCTGTTAAAGAATCGTTTGTTACTTTTGGAGAATATGTTTCAGAATGGTTTGGTCCGATTGGTGAGAAAATTAGCGGATTTTATAATATTGTTAAAGAAGCCCTTATAAATCTTGCAACTTCATTTTCTGAATTATGGACAAAATTTAAAGAAGGAGCATCATTCGAAGAAGTTCTTAAAGATATGAGTGAAGCATTTAAAACTGCTGGTCAAACTTTTGTTGGATGGTTTGATCCTATTAAACAAACCATTTCTGAAAAATTTGAAGAGTTTCTCGAATGGCTTGAGAGTCTTAAACCTAGATTATCTGAGACGTGGCAGTCCGTTATAGATTTTATTGTTACATTATTTGGCAAAAATAGTGATGTGATCACACGCTCTGAAACAATGACGCTTGAAGAATCTGGCGGAATGTTCTCATGGCTTCCGGAATCAATTAGAAATGCATTAGATTTTATTTTAAAGCCAATCGAACAAATCATCACTAATTTCCAGAACGCATTAGCTCAGCTTCCTCCTATTGATTGGAATGGATTTATAAATCAAGTTTTAAGATTTGGTGAATTAGCTGTTTCATTTGCAAGTGTTAAAGCTGGCCTATCAGTATTTAAAGGACTTAAACAAATAGGTAATGGCTTTAAAGAATTTGGAAAGTCAATAAAAGAATTTGCAAAGAATAAAACCGTAACTAAAAATATTGAAGCTTTGACTAAAGGACTTGCTGATTTCTTTGGAAATGGAGCCAATAGTATTAATAGTTTGTTTGATGCTATTAAAGATACTTTGAAGAATGGCTTTACGATAAAGCATAAAAAGTATGATAGCATTGGAACAACGATTCTCAAAATTGCTGCTTCTATTGCAATATTAGTTGGGGCCGTTTATGTTCTTACAAAGATTCCTGCTGATGATGTTAAGCGCGCTTTGACTCAACTTGCAGAAATAGCAGGTGGAATGATTATATTAGCCGGCGCTTTTACAGCATTAAATAAATTTGGTTTTGATGGAAAGCCCATGCTTAGAATGGCTATAAGTCTTGGCATAATACTTGCTGCCATCTGGGTTATTACTAAATTGCCATTAGATACATTTTATAAAGGACTTATTCGTGTAGGATTAATTTTAGCAGAACTTGCTGCATTTTCGAAGTTCTCAGGTAGCAAGTTCGAATTTCAGAACGCGCCATATATCAAAATGGCTATCGCCCTTGGCATTCTTATGATTCCTTTGAAACAAATAGCAAAGCTCGATACCGCCTCATTGCTTAAAGGAGTTATTGGTTTAGGTTCCGTAATGGCTGAATTTGCCGCTCTTTCAAAAACTGCAATGACAGGAGTTAAAACAGGCGGCTTTATCAAAATGGCGATAGCAGTCGCTCTTCTCTCTGGAACTATGGCATTGATTGCAAAGATGGACTTTGCATCTATGACCAAGGGATTAGTAGGTTTAGGTGGTGTAATACTCGAGTTTAGAGCAATTATAACAGCGTCACAAGGATTAGGAAAAGTTAGTGGATTTATTGGAATGGCCGCAGCTGTGGCTATTTTAGCATATGTAATGAAGCAACTTGGGCAAATGGATCTATGGTCTGCCATGAAAGGCGTTAGAATGCTCGGATTTGTTATGACATCTTTGGGCACACTAATAAATAATGTTAAAGGTCTTACGTGGGGTTCTGCTTTAGCGTCACTTATTGTAATTGGCGGTATGCTTACTGAAGTATATTTTGCCTTTAAGTATTTAAATGATCAGAATACTGATTTTACAAATGTACTTAAATTTACTATATCAATTGCCGCAGTTTCAATTGGATGCGGATTTTTGATTAAATCTCTTGCAAATGTGCCATTTGCAGCAGGCATGAAAGCTCTTGGTATGTTTGCAATATTCCTTGTTGGTATTATCGCATTAGCTACTGCTATTAGTGTTGGTCTTGCGTACGTCGTTGAAAAGATGAGTCCAACACAATTAGAGAATCTCAAAGAAGACCTAGCTGAAGCATCTATTATTATGGGCGATATATTTAATGTGATCGGAAGTATGTTTGGCGGGTTTATAAGTGGTATTTGGGATCAAACACTTGGAAAATTCAGTTTGCCGCAACTTGGTACAGATTTGTCTGAATTTATGACAAATGTTCAGGGATTTATTACCGGTGCTCAGAATATTAATACATCTATCGGACAGAAAATTGGTGCTTTATCTGGGGCTATATTAAGAATAGCTGGAACTGAATTTCTTACAGCAATAGCAAATTTGTTTAGTGAAGATGGAAAAACAGTAGTAGATCATTTTGGCACAGATTTGGTTAAATTAGGACTTGGAATGACAGCTTTTAGCATGTCTGTGCAGAGCATGAAGCCGATACCTGGGTCTATACCGACAACTGTCGAGAAAATGTCCAAAGCAATTCAGACAATTGCAGGTGCAGAATTCGTTACCGCATTAGCAAATTTGTTTAGTGCAGAAAATAAAACCGTCATAGATTATTTCGTCACAGATATTGCAAAATTAGGTAATGGTTTAGTAGGATTTGCTTGGTCTCTTACTGGAATGCCTGAAAACGCAACGAATGATATGAACAATGCCACCGAAACAGCTATGGGCTTGGCAAATCTTGCAAATGCTCTTCCTACGACTGGCGGCATCAAGAAGCTACTCGGATGGAAAGATCTTGGAGATTTCTCAAAGGATCTACCGGTTCTTGGCGAAAATCTGAAAGCATACAGTGACGCTATTAAGGATATTGCTAAAGATGAAACGGCAAGTGCAAAAGATAGAAAAATCGCAAAAGAACTTGCGAATGGTCTTGCCAATCTTCAAAATAAGATTCCAAATTCGCACGGTCTAAAGGCTGCAATTGAAGGCTGGAAAGATCTTAAAGGTTTTAGTGACGATATTAAAGAACTTGGCCCAGCATTAAAAGCATATAGTGATTCAATCAAAGGAATCTCCAAAGAAGGTGCGGCAGATGAAGATGACATTGAAACTGCGATCACTATGGCCGGCGGTCTTGCTAAATTACAAAAACAGCTTGAAAATACCGGAGGATTGTCAGCAGAAATCTTTGGGGATAAATCTCTTTCTGATTTTGCTTCTGGCGTTTCTGGAACTGATGGTGTTGCCGGTATTGGAGCTGCTTTAAGAACGTATGCTGAAAGTATAGCTGGCATTTCTGGTCTTGCTACCGAAGAAGACGCAAAACAAGCAATTGATTTAGCCCAGTCTCTTGAAGATTTCATCGAAGGGACATCTCAGGTTGGTGGTAAGATTCAAGATTTTACAGGTCGTTGGGATTTAGCAAATTTTGGTACCGAAGTGGCCACATTCGCAGTAGGCTTAAGAATATTTACGGATCTTGCAAAAGAAGTTGATGTTGAGGCCGGTTCTAATGCGATAACGGTTGTGCAGCCAATTAAAGATTTCATTGATAGTCTTGATTCCGAAGGCGGTATTATACAAGCTATCTCAAAGTTCTTTGCAGGTGACAAGCTTACTACATTGTATCAGCAACTAGAAGCAATGAAAACATTAGCTTTAGATCTTAGAACATTTACTGAAGATATGGCTAATGTTGATGCTGATCAGGTAGGTAATGCCACTGTTATTATGGATGCTATTGGTAGTTTTCTTGAAGGAATCGAAACGTCCAATGTATTTGAAAAATTTGTAGGGATATTTACTGGCGAAAATAAAAAGTTATCCAATCTTACAAAGACCGCTGATGCAATGGGCAATTTTGGTAGGCAGTTTAAAGATTTTACTAGTGGAATATCTGGTGCAAAAGCGGCAAGTGCGAACATTAGTTTAGCAAGCCAGACGTTTGATGATTTTCAAAGTTTAATTCTTTCTGCTTCTAGCGATACAAATGATGGAGATATTACAGATCTTTGGGCGACAATGGAAGATATGTCCAACTTTGGAACACAGTTTGCAACATTCGCTGAAGGAATTGCTAATGCCGCATCTGCTGTTGGCCAGTTCGGAGCTGCAGCAAGTGTTATAAGAAGTTTTCGTGAACTTCAAAATGAAAGTGCAGGAAACGCTGGACAAAGCATTTTGTCGCAAAATGAACTTCTTGATGCTGTAAATTTAGGTGCACAGATTCCTGAAGCTTTAGGAAATGGCATTGCACAGAATGAAGCGGCTTATACTGCGAGAATCGATGAGCTTCAGGCAAATGCTGAAACCGTATTTAATGGCGCAGAGATGGATTTTTACAATATTGGTATGAATCTTGACGCTGGTCTTGCGGCTGGTATTTATGCTAACTCTGCTGCGCCGATAAATGCCATAGCAGAAGTATGTTCGGCAATGGTCGATACTGCTAATAGTATGTTGCAGGTTCATTCGCCTTCAAGATTGTTCATGCAATTGGGCGATTATTTGGATCAGGGTTTGTCCTTGGGTATTTCACAGAATGCATCATCTCCTGTTTCGTCAATCACGACTCTTGGAGACAAGATGTATTTAGCTATGCAAAGTGCTATGGCTCAAGTTGCTGCTATTACAAATGGCTCATTTGACTTTCAGCCGCAGATTACTCCGGTGGTAGATATGTCTAACGTTCGTGCAGGAGCTTCGGAATATAGCAAGCTCTTTGGCGGATCTGCATATAGCAGAATGGCCGGTGGCATTTCCAGAAATGTTGCGGCAGCTCAGAATGCTCAAGCTGCGTACAATCAGTTCTTATCAACTGCACCTGCAGCTAATGAATCCGGTGAGCATATCCAGGTTAATGTCTATGCAAGTGAAGGCCAGAGTGAAGAATCAGTTGCAACAGCTGTCATTAATCGCATTTCGACTCTTTCAAGCAGAAGAAAGTATGCGTTTGGTTAATTAGCGTTTCTCATTTTTCGATAGAGGGTGGTTTTGTCGTGCGAAGGTTTTTCCATCCTCTATCTTTTATAATTAAACATAGTTAGGAGTGCACATATGATTATCTGGGCAGGTACCAGTAGTGAGGATGTCGGGATGGTCATTCAGCACTATCCCAAAGTCATCATTCCGGCTAAAAAGCGTGAAGTTCAGGCTGTTCCGGGCCGAAATGGCGACATTATTATTGAATTTGATACCTTTGAAAACTATGAGCAGCAATATGACTGTTTTCTTGATGCAAAGCAGTTTGGCGGTCTTGGAGCAGTTATTCCAAAAGTTGCTGATTGGCTTTTAGGTAATAGTGGCTATCAAAGACTCGAAGATAGTTATTTTCCGGATGTTTATAGAATGGCTTATGTTGCTAATTCTACAGAATTTACAAGTCATTTTAATGAATATGGTTGGGGGACACTTACATTCAATTGCGCTCCGGAAAAATATTTCAAAATGGGAGAAGAAGAGCTTACTTTAAGTAAAAATCAGAAGCTTTTCAATCCAAGCAGTTTTCCTGCAAAACCTATAATCACCATAACGATGACTGGCAGTGCGGGAACTGTTAGTTTTAATGGAACGCCAATGAATATTTCTTATGGCGTTGTTGGAGATCTAATCGTAGACGCAAAGCAGCATACCGTATTTAATAATTCAGAAAATAAAAGTTCAATGATTCAAGGCCAATATGAAAAACTCTATCTTGGCAAGGAGACAGTATTTACTTGGTCTGGCGGAGTAGCAGGAGTAAAAATTATTCCGAGGTGGTGGACCATATGATTCCAATTTTGTTTGAATATGATGCCACAAATTTTAACTCCCATGGTCTTGGTGATTTAATTGATTGTATTAGCTGTGAAACGACTTGCAATGCCGATGGTGAATATGAGCTTACTCTTCAGTATCCAGTTAGCGCTCCTCTATTTTCTGAGCTAAAGATCAATCGAATTGTTTATGCAAAAGCGAATGATTATCATCCATGGCAGGCATTTCGAATCTATGGCTATGAAAAGGAAATTAAGGGTGTTCAGACAATCAATTGCCAGCATATAAGTTACGATCTTCATTGTATTCCAACAAGAGAAATACCGAAAAGTTATAATGTGACAAGTTGCAGTGTGGCTTTGCAATATATGAAATCTCAGGCATTTTCTGAATGTCCATTTACTTTTTATACAGACATTACTCGACTTCCTCATATGGAAGAACACAAATTTAAGTCGGATACTCCAACGTCTATTCGCGCATTACTTTTGGATGGTGATGAAAGTATTCATGGATGTTGGGGTGGAGATTTAGTCTTCAATAATTATGATGTCTTCCTTATGCAGATGGCAGGGGAAGATCGTGGTGTAACTATTGACTATGGTGTAGATCTTATTGATTTGGATCAGGAAGAAAATATTTCAGAAATGATCACTGGTGTTCTTCCTTATTTTAGATGGAATGAAGCAAATGAAGATAGTTCTTCTGAAGATTATGGTGATACAACTGACCATATTGCTTATGGTAATGTTCAGTATTGTCCTGGAACCTTCCAGCGGCAAAATATTCAAGCACTTGACCTAACAGATCAGTTTCCAAATCAGGATCAGGGGACATATCCTCCGGCGTCTTCTCTCGATGCAAAAGCCCAGGAGTGGATTTCTGAAAGTGATGTAGGGCATCCAGTTATATCCTTGACTGTCAATTATGCAACTCTCGGCCAAGATGTAAGGCTTCACGATGCTTTGACAGTTCGCTTTCATGAAATGGGCATCGACGTTAAGTCAAAAGTTACTTCATATAAATATGACGTTCTTGCTGAAAGACCTGTTGAGATAGAAATAGGGAAGACTAAGGCGAGCTCGATGTTTAGCCTTGAAGATGCCTCCCGCTTAAAAAAGGGCCTGATCCCGCCAAAGAGAATTCAGAAGAAATCTATTGGCCAGGATCAGATCCAGAATGGCGGCATTGGAGGCAAAGGAATTTCTGCGGCGGGCGTCGGATCTTGGCATTTAAGAGATAAAGCGGTTCAGGAAGATAAGATTGATGAAAACGCAGTTACTCGGTATAAGATAAAAGACGGCGAAATAGTTGAGGAAAAGGTGGCAGTTGATGCTATTACCGCGGAGAAAATCCGTGCAAAAGCTATAGAATTAGAGAAACTTGACGATGAACTTTACGGTTTCTATACATTCTGGCTTCAAGCAGAACTTATCTTTGCCAGTGAAATTATAGCAGATCAAGGTACGTATGGTTTTATTAGTACAGGAAATTTTGGTGCTGGCAATGTTTCTACTACAAGATTATATGTTAATAACACTCAATTTATAGAAACGCAGCTTCAGTATACCGACACAAAATATACATTAAGCACTTGGGGTTCTGATTCAGCTGTTGGTTATGGCTATGGGTCCTGCTGGGTCGGGGAGTACACCGGTACTGCTTCTGTAGATGTAACGGTATTTGTTCCTCATTATACGTTAACTCCAAGTGTTTCTACTATTAATTTCCCGAGGACTGTTTTAGCAAATGTATATAATCCATGGGTATAATTAAGGAGAGCATATGATCTATAACGTTATTACAAAAACTGGAAAATCAATAAAGGCGCAAGCGTTTCTTGATGAACCTAGCACTTCTTCTATTTATATATTTACGAATGAATTAACCCAACTTGAAGCATATCAGCTTTTTGAGAATAAAGCAGAATCTTCAGAGTTAAAAGTAGTAATGGAAGAAATGGAAGATGATGAAAAAGAAGGCATTTTTACAATATATAAACATTATACAGATGTTTATGGCATTCGAAAATCGCCAATTGGCATCGATACTAAAGTAATTCAGATATGGCTTAAAAAAGAATATCCTGAAGACTGGTAAAAATCAAAATGGAAGTAAAAACAAGGAAGGAGGTCCAATATGTATAGAGGAACAACACCTACTCATAAGTTCTGTTTTGGAACGGTAAATCCTAATAATTATAAAGAAATTCTGGTCACGTATGTGCAGGATGAACGAATTGTTATGGAAAAACACAAACAGGACCTTGTTATTACTTCTGAAGAAATACCTTCAAATGAAGAAACTGTAATTCATTACCATGCAGAGCTCCAGCTTACGCAAGAAGAAGCTAATGCTTTTTCTGCGCAGCCTGGCAGTAATGTAAGTATTCAACTTAGAGCAATAGATAATGAAGGAAATGTTCTTGCATCAAATAAGATGAAAGTAACAGTGCTTGATGTTCTTAATGACGAGGTGTTGGAATGAAACTAAATGTTCAACTTACAGAGGCAAATAGTGTATTTCCAGTTACCTTTTTAGATGAAAAAGATATTCTTGAAGTTAAATTTAATAGTCTTCAGATTTTACATGTTCATGACTATGATTATTATTCTGGAGATACGTATGTTGTTCCTAAGTTTATTCTTCAAATTCTTAAAACTACAGGAAAATTAGTAAGAGAAGATATTCTTGTAGCTTCAATTCCAGTTAATTCAGTTTCAAATCCCCAAGGCGGGATAACAGTTACTATAGGAGGTTAGTATAATGGCTAATCAATACAATTCAAAAGTAGTCCTTTCTGACGGTACCGTCTTGATCGATTTGACATCTGATACCGTTGATGCGGCGCATCTTTTGTACAATTACACTGCTCATGGGCGTAATGGTGCGCCTATTACAGGCTCGTGCACGTATGATGCTGACACTTCTGATGCGACAGCAGGTGTTGGCGAAATCCTTGCTACAAAAACGGCATATGTCAATGGAAGTAAACTGACAGGTACTATGCCTAATAATGGCGGAAATGATGTTACTATAACAACTAAAGCTGGTTCAACGATTCCTGCTGGTTATTATGATGGCTCAGGAACTGCCGCTATTGATTCTACATCAGCTACTAATCTTATTGCAACTAACGTTCGTGAAGGCGTCACGATTCTCGGCGTTGAGGGCACAATGTCTGGCTCTGAAGACATGCACGCCCAGGCAAAGTCTGTTACACCATCATTTTCGCAACAGGTAATTTCACCTGATTCTCCGACTTATAACTGTCTTTCTCAGGTCACTGTAGCTGCTATTCCGGTGTCTTATGCAGACAATGCAGCTGGCGGTGTTACCGTAACAATTGGTGCGTCTGCTGCCTAAAAATAAATTCAAAATGGAAGTAAAATAGGAGGATAGCGCATTAAATGGCTAATAATCCATATAACAATAAGGTTCAGCTGTCTGATGGAACTGTTCTCCTGGATCTTACCGGAGATACGATAACTGCAGATGATATGCTTGCTGGTGTTACAGCGCACGATAGAAGTGGTGCGCAAATTACTGGAGTAATTAATTTAGCAGACGCCGCTACAAATGCTCCACTTCCAGATAATATTTCAGCTATTGTTGGTTCTTCTGATAAATATGCTAGAGAAGATCATGTGCATTTGGATCAGCAGCAGTCAGCTATTGTATATCATGAAGAAAAGCTCGATAGTAATGGAAAAATTATAGCAACCATTCCTTATTCAGCTGGGGATTACATTTTTTCAAATGGAATTGCATATCTTGTTATAAAAAGTATTTCTACTAATGATCATCTAACCGTAGGTACTGATATAATAAATTTAAATAATCTGAATACTAATGTTATAAGAGATCTTTGCTCAAAGGTCCGTTTTAAAACTAATAACGATGCAACAAATCTAATAAGTCCAACAAAAATAAATGTTACCCAACTTGATCATGGTTCTCCTTATTCCAATTATGATAATGTTTATTATTTTAAAATTGATAATAGAGTTTTTATAAATATTGGAGTTTATAATTTGCCATCTGATCAAAGGAACCATGGGCTTTTTACTTTGCCAGTAGGATATAGGCCATATGTAGATACAGTTGCATTAGGAGAATGCGGGACAAGTTTTACGGAAAATGCTTACTGCATAGTGGCATCAAATGGTACCGTTTCAGTTAGGTCTTATGACACTTATGCACGAATTCAAGTGGAGTTTTTTGCATATTCATAATATTAACGGTTTAAAAGGAGGCAATTATGGCTTTTAATGTAATTTCTATAATTAATTTAGATATTGCTAGACCGAATGCGGATACTATTAATGCAGTGCAATATGACAGTTCTGGTAGAGTAGTTAGAGCAAATTTGCTAAATAATGGTACTCCTTGGGCGGTTCCTTATGGTGTGTATCCTGTAATTAGATATCAAAAATCAGATCGTATTGGCGGCTTTTATGATACGGACGAAAATAATTCATATGCTATAAACTTTGCCAATGATAGAAAAACGGTTGATCTTACACTTGCTTTGCAAGTTCTAACAACTCCTGGATTAGTAAATGTTCAAGTAAATTTTTATAATACAAGTGGCATTAGAGTAACTTCTTTTGCATTTAAGGTACTTGTTGAGCGCTCAATTATTCCAGATACTCAAATAGTTTCTAGCGAATATTATAATGCATTAACTGAAACAATTAAAGTTGCAGCTCAGGAAGTGAATTTATCAGAAGCTACTGTTAGAGCAGAAAATGCAGCAGAAAGAGCTACTGCAGCCGCTGAAACGGCAGAAACAGAGCTTATGCAAAGTGTACCAACCTTAGTCTCAGATTGGTTAACTTCTAACATGACCAATCCATCAAACCCAGCTATAGATAAATCTCTTACGGTTGCAAACGCCGCAGCAGATGCTAAAACAGTTGGAGTAAATATTGCTAAACGTTTTCCGGAGATTTTTGATACTGCAGATTACAATACAAATATATCAGGAACAGCATTTTTAATATCTGATAATGTTATTCCTAAAGATTCTTATTTAAAATCATTCTCAGTATATAGTATTTCAACAAGTCCGCATTTTTATTTTTATTTAATCGACGTTGCTACACATAGGGTTATATTTGTAAAAGAGGTTGAAGCAAAAACTGGATGGTCTTGCCATTCGCTAGCAATAACGGCTCCTTCTAATTGTGTTATTGGCTTCTATGGACATAATTTTAAAGCTATAGCTGCCTATACTAATAATGATTTAATCAATAATCTTAATCGGTTTTCAAATGGCTATATAGAAGGAAATATTAAACCTGCAAAACTAGGAGATGTGATAACTTATAATCAATATGGAACTAATGCAAATATAGCTGTTCCATTGTATTGCACTTGCCAATATGGAACTAATTCTTTAGATGACAGTCCATTAATTGATGATGCAAAGAAAATTAGATTTCATCGAATTGAACCAGAAATGATGCTTGCACAGAACTATACAACTGAAATATCATTAACAAGTTTTTTGATTTCTGATAGAATTTTACCAGCGGGTTCTTTTATTTCATCTGTACATTTTTATGATTTTTCAGATACTGCTGATCAGTATTTTTATATTATTGATAATGCCACATTAACCGTGCTAGAAAGAATTCGAATTACAATTAGCGACAGCGGTTATTATACTATTCCGATTAATTATTATTGCAAAACGGAATGCAGAATCGGTGTGTATGGACATGTATTTAGATCTGCCGTTAATGATGTTACAGATGGCCAAATGTTTTCGCATGGTTATATAGAAGGAAGTCCTAAAAATGCTAAAATTGGAGAAGTAATATCTCTTTCTACGTCCTCTGCAGGAACAAAAATAGCGATTCCTATGCAATGGGAATATTCAATAGTAACCACAGATCTTATTTATGGTGCAACAGAAGCTATCAAATATAAATATATTGATGACGTAGATGTCGATTCTGGTTGCATAGCGTGCTTTATTGATGATGATACTGGAAGATATGTTAGAGATATTTGGGATGAAATTATTTCTGAAACTGGAATACGAATGGGCTTTGCTTGTGTAACTGGATATATTTCAAGAGAAGTAACTCCAACACGAGATCAATATGTTCCTATGACTATTTCGGAATTACAAGAATTATATAATAATGGCCATGAAGTTTATTCTCATTCATATACGCATCCTGCATTTTATGAAGAAAATCTTTATACTATAGATTATCAATGTAGGCTTGCGAAAATGTGGTTAGATCAAAATGGATTTTCAAGAACTTCAGATATATTAGTGTATCCAGGTGGTTTAGGTTTTGCATATAATAAAAATGAAGCTAAAAGATATGTAAAGCATTATTATAAATATGGAATCGATGCTTCCGGCGGAGCATGTAATTCAATAAATCAAATGAAGTTTTATCCATATAGTATTTCAAGAGCAAATGCTGATACAGGAACATTAGCCGAATTAGAAGCAGAAGTGGATCGCGCATATTTAACAAAATCTGTTCTTATTTTTATGAATCATGCATATGAATTAAATAAAGATAGAACAAATCAAATAAATAAAATGATCGCATTGATTAACTATATAAAAAATAAAGGTATTCCAATAATTCCTTTTGGTGAGGCAATGCACGAAAAATTTGGGTGGTAATTTTTTGAAAGCAAATTTTAAATTCAAAATGAAAGTATAAGACCCTATTAGTGAGGAAAACACTATGACATTCAATGAATTCATTGCTTCCATTGGATTTAAAAGCGGTGTGTCTTTTTGGGGAGTGATGGCATTTCTGATGTCTATCGGAATCGAAATAATCCCAAAAGTCAAATGGAAGCCATGGTCGAGTCTGCTTGAATGGCTAGGCTCAAAATTAAATGCGGAAGTCTATGTAAAAGTAGATGCCCTGAATAAAAAAGTCGATACTGTACAAGCTGAACTTCAGAAGCACATAGTTGATTCTGAGGTTCAGACTCTACAGGAAACGAGACGCGACATACTAGACTTTTGTAATGCCTGCATGAATAATCGGCGGCACACAAAAGAGCAGTTTGATTTTGTTCTAATGCAGTGCGATAGCTATGAAAAGTATATCGAAACAAATAAACTGAAAAATGGTATCGTATCTGCAGCTATTAAAGAGATCAGACGGCTTAATGATAAATGTATACAAGAAAATAGTTTCTTGAAAGAAGGAGAAGAATCATGAACTTTACATGGGATTTCTGGAAAAAAGTGCTGATTCGTGCGCTCCATACTGCTGCTCAGACTGCCCTTGGCATGTTTACAGTTGGCGCTACTCTCAAAGAAGTCGATTGGTTGAACATTCTGTCGGTGGCTGCTGTAGCGGCTGTCTATTCCATGGTCAAAAGCATTGCTGTTGGCATACCAGAAGCCGGCATTGTTGAAGGAACTATGACGATTGATCAGTCTGACCCGGATGATCCGAAGGTAGACATGGATCTTGGTGATCTGGAGCTTGAGGACATCATTGGCAAGAAGACAGTAAAGATTAACGTTGTTGAGGGAATTGTGGACCTTGATGGCGAGGAGGAAAATCAAAATGGAAGTGAAAACTAAGAAAAAGGCTCCTATGGCAGCAAAAAAGCCTGCTGAGAAAAAAACTCCCGTTAAGAAGGTTATCCCTAAACCGGAAGCCAAAAATCCCCCGGTGAAGAAACCTGCAAAAAAGCCTGTAAAACCCAAACAGACGGAAATGAATCTTAATAGCTTCAATATTAAGAAGCTCCGTATGGAAAAGGGGATTTCCGCAAAAAAGCTCGCTGAGATGTCTGGAGTGTCAGACGCTGCGGTTCTTGACATTGAAAATGGGAAATCCGATCCGAAATTCTCTACACTCCAGAAGATTATGTGGGCTCTTGGCTATAAGGTGAAGTTTGAGCTTAAATGACTACTTGCAAGAAATGCGGTGGCCCGGTTCCTAAAGATCATGAAATCTGCTGGGTCTGTGAACACGAACCGAAACTCGGCATCCATAAAGAAGATGAAAAGAAATGTTCTAAGGACGCCTGTAATTTAGATTCTAAAGAAGCATTTAGAATCTGAAAGACTTCTGTTAAGGGAGCAGTTTAAGGGTTAGACACTCTTGCTGCTCCTTTTTACAGATTCGTAAAAAAAACAGCTTGTATAATGAAGAGGATAGAAATAATTATTAATTGATTTTACGGAATTTATAGATTACGGAATATAGAAGATGAAAAAAGATTAATGATTATTGCTCCTATTAAAAAGAAGGAAAGCATAATATTGAATACCATTAAAGGTAGATAAAATAAACTGCATTTCCTTTCTTTTTTATCAATTCGTAGAGAATACAACGCGTATAGTGAGGAGAGTGGATAGTCTGGGTTATGCCGGACACGGTGAAATCCCGTAGACCACATTAATAGCTCAATGGTAGAGCCCCTGGCCAGAAATGGTTGCCGTACAAACGCATTAAATTGGGAGACGCGAGTTCGAAGCTCGTAATCCTCACAACGATTTATTTTTTTTTTCGCCTTTCGTAATTTTGACAGTTTTTATAATGAAGAAACTTAAATAAATTTATGAAAGGAGCGCGCCATGAAAGACAAATGGAGGGCATTCTGGAAGCTGTTTGCTGAAGGGATGATTAAAGGAAATGTCATGGTAGCAACTAGTCAATTTTAAATGAGGCAAAACAGAAAGAGGGAACCTATTAACCACAGGCTCTCTCTTTTCTTTTTGTAATATAAAATCAAAATGAAAGGAACAAAACACATGAAACAGCGAATCGAACTAACAGCAAAATCTTTTGGATTGGATCTTACGGCGAAGCAGATCTTTATGATCGAAATGGGAGTCAAGTGGCTTTGTGTTCTGATGATTTTCGTATTATATTCTCTTGGTTTAGGGATCGTCGGTGAACGCAGAGGAGAAAAACGGGCGGAAGCAAAGTACGAGATCAAGCTTCAGAATTATATTTTGGAGCAGGAGCATATTCAGGCTGAAAAGGAGGCAGCTCTGAATGCTACAAATAGCGCATTTGAGGAAATGATCGATAGGGAAGCAAATCTTCTGGCAAAAGTTCTTTATGGTGTGAAGGATAACTCAACGGACGACCTTAGGACTTATTGCTGGTGTGTCTTTAACCGGGTAGACAATCTTCAGTTTGCAAACACTCTTGAAGAAGTTATTTCTCAGCCGAATCAGTGGATGAGGTATAATGAGAATAATGAGGTTTTATTGAAGATTAAGCAGGTTGCCAGGGAGGAACTTCTCGTATGGCATGATAGAGCATCAAGACCATGCTCTAGCGATTATATTTACATGGATTGGACACCGAATGACATTGTTTTGAGGACGGATTTTGTAGCAACAAGGTCAACGAGGTATTGGAGGTATAACTGAAAATGCTTGGAATGATTGCAGTTGGATTTATTATATTTTGCGCAATTATTGGATCGTACTTTCTGGTTTTTACAATAAGTAAATCTGATTTAATTTTAATAGTTATACTAATTATGCTATTCATTTCTATTTATTGCGCTATTTCAGGAACTTATTTATTACATTTAGGAGGATTTGTATGAAGACTCCGACTGCTAAAAAGCTTAAATCGGGAAGCTGGAGGGTCCAGATTCAGATTAACGGAACGCGCTATTCCTGTACCGGCAGAACGAAGCAAGAAGCTCAGAAAGCAGCTAAGCTTCTCTTTGCCGGTATTGAAGAGGAAAAACGGATTCCTATGACGGTTGGCAAAGCAATAGATAAGTACATTGAGTCTAAAGAAAAAGTCCTTTCGCCTTCGACGATTATTGCATATAAAAAGATCCGTAGAAATGACCTTCAGTCAATTATGGATATTAATATTTCAGATCTAGACCAGTTTCACATTCAGATTGCAGTAAGTGAAGACATGGCTAAAGGGAAGAGCCCTAAGTCTATTAAGAATGCTCACGGACTTCTTGCAGCAGTTCTCAAGCAGCATAGACCACAATTTGTTTTAGTGACTAGATTACCAAAAAATCCTCCTCCGACAATTAAAATTCCGTCAGAAGAAGAAATGAAAAAGATTTGGGCTCAGGCAAAGGGAACGCCGTATGAGCTTCCGATTCTTTTGGCATCGTGGCTTGGCTTAAGAATGTCTGAGATCCGAGGACTTAAATACGGCGACTTTGAAAATGGAAAGCTTCATGTTCAGAGAGCCATGGTTAAAGGCCCTACCGGCTATATCGAGAAAGGAACTAAGACGATCTCTGGCAATAGGGTAATTGTTCTTCCCGAATTAATCGACAAAATGGTTAAAGATAAAAGAGCAGCACGAATTGAAATTGCTAGAAGCGACCATTTGACTGGAAAGAAATTCATTGTGGTCGATGACGAATATCTCTTTAACTTCAAATCAAATACTCTTTATAAGCACTTCGTGTCAATCTGTGAAAAAGCCGGAGTAGAGCATTATCGGTTTCATGATCTGAGGCACTTTGCGGCATCAGAAGCTCACTATCTCGGAGTTCCGGACAAATATTCTATGAAACGAATGGGTCACGCAACAGACAATATGCTTAGAACCGTTTATCAGCATACGATTAAAGACAAAGAGGATATTTTTGCAGAAACTATCGATAAACACATGACGGAATTATATTTTGCAGCTAAGTAATTCGTGTGAAATTTCGTGTGCATTTTTGTGTAGTTTGTGTGCATTTTTTCGGTTATGGATGCAATGATTTGTGTATGCAATTATATTCTAAGTGCATAAAAATTGCAAAAATGAAAGAAAAACCTCCCAGAAACTATCCTTCTGGGAGGGCTGAAAAATGGAGGTGAGGGGAGTTGAACCTCTCACAAAACCCCCTCAAGAAGCCCTTGCTGTGGGCATTCTTGAAAATCCGTGTGCATTTTCGTGTGCACTTTTTGAAAAATCAGACCATTTTTGGTGTTCAGAGGCTCTTTTTAGGGCCTCTTTTCTTTTTGTCTATTATACACTAAGATCGTGCATATATGCAATTATATTTTGGCACTCGAAAAACAAGAAAGTGTGCTTATAAGAAATAATCATTGCAAAATAGAAACATTATGGTTACAAATCAACTTGACATTTTATTTACAATGAATTATATTTTGTTATGCCGGCAATACATTAAAAGGAGATAGCTGTTATGGCTAAAGTATTGTTGACCGAAGCGGCGAAAGAGCAGGATAAAGTATTTAAAAGGATGGACAAGTTTGATTCTGTTGTAACCGAATATTTGAGGTCAAATAGAAAAACAGTCGATTATCTTTGCGAAAAGATCGAAGTAGACCCATCAACATTATGGAGGTACAGAAGACAAGTGAATTCTTTTAAAAAAGCACCGTTTGATGTCATTTGTGGAGTTATGAAGCTTGCAAATGTCCCGAATGAGGTGCTGAGGTTTATCTGCGGCCTATGACAACTGAATATGAACTTAGTAAGCATCGCTTTTATGAGCTGAAACACTTTTGCTTGCAATTTGAAGAGTGGTTTCATATATACTACGATTCCGATGGCTACAGTAAAGAATCAGGCAAAAATGAAGGCGACACGACTTCTAAAGATGGAATAACCAGAGCCGAAGCACATAGGCGTATGATGTTGGTTCTGGATGCGGCAAAAGATACTGGCTATGAATACTGGTTAGAACTTGCAAGTTATGTAACGGGTTCGTCAAAACGTGTTCATTCGAGACTAGATAAAGAGCTATTTTTCTATTATTACCACAAATTTTTCTGGATTTTGAGTAAAAGAAGAGCATAAATCGTAAAAAAATCATCTCCTATAATGAAGAATAAATTAAAATTTTAGGAGGGTTTTTATTATGAAGAAGTATATCAAGATCGCATGGTTTGTAGCGTTTGCAGTTTGGGTAATTGCAACAATAGTAACGAGCGTGATGATTTATGTGAATATGTATAGATCGGGATTTATGTTTACATATATGAATTGGGTTCGCACGCTGTGGGTAGAAATGAACGCAATACTGCCGGCCTATAAGTATGTAGTATTTGGATTTATCTTTTTCCTGGTAACTATGTTCTTTGTATTCAACGATTCTTCAGAAGAGGAAAGCTGCTAACAGCGGCTTTTCTTTTTATTTTTTCTGAAAGGAGGTTCTTAATGGACACTGAATTGGTAGTTTATGTTATCGGATTAGTTTTATGTGCGATTCTTTTAGTAGTGGCATTCTTTCTTTTAAAGGCGACAACTCCAAAAAACGCCGGCAATATTCAGATTTTTGAAGATGAAGAAGGCCAAGAGCATTTTAATATTAACTTCACTTTAGAGCTTGAAGAGATTGAAGAACTTCAGAGCATCATTCTTGATATTATCAAAACGCAAAATTCACAGGCTTTAAAGTGAGGGAATATCCCTACTAATTATATTTTTTGGAGGAAATCATGAACGAAGAAAAAGACATTGTGGGATTAGCAGAGACAAGAATGACTGAACTGTATGAACGGCTTGGTAATATGTCTGCAGATGATCCAAACAGAGAGAAAATAGTTAAAGAAATCGGAGAGCATTCCAGAATTGTTGATGACTATGAAGGAAGAGATTTAAAGAGGCTCGATAATAATGCCAAGAATGACATTGAGGAAGCACGGCTGGAGATCGAGGCTCAGAAAATTCTTAATGAAAGAGCCAGAAACAGAACGGAAAGAATTAAGATCTTTATGTATGCTCTGTTTGGAGTTGGAACGGGCATGTTGAGCTATAATATGGATAAGGTTCATATCGCTGCAAAGCCACTTGCCAAACTGAAAGACGATTTTATTGGAAAATTAGGTAGGTAAACTCATGAAGAGAGTCGTTATATTTACAACGGCTTTCTTTTTTTCGTATTTTAGACAGCTTCTAAAATGAAGGAGGTGACAAATATGGATTTAACAAACAAAAAAGTTAAAGAAATCCACATGTCGAGATACATAGCTTCATTTCTAAATGGACTAGAGCGTTCGAGTAATTGGTCTGTTAATATCAGTAATGCATTTGAATTATGGTTAGAATCATTAATGATCGATGGAGAGCACTTAAGCAAAGATGAAATTGAAGAAATTATGAATTATTCGTTTTGTGGAAAGGCAGAATTTGAATGGAATCTAATGGAACTAATGGAGAAGTTATATAAAGACGCATGTAAAGGCTCTTAACAGGGCCTTTTATTTTTGTTTCGTAGAAAAAACAGCTTCTAATATGAAGGAAGGAGCGCAATGGCGGAGTCTAGGAACGGGATTCTAACTAACTAAGCGGCATGCCTGCACGTAGCCTAAAGCGCAGACTTCAACTGGAGAGATGCAGCTCTCTGGGGTAGCTTCTGCACAGCTACTATTTTTTTCACTTTTCGCAATTAAAACAGGCTATATAGTGAGGTAAATAGCCTTAATAATTATATTTTGGAGGTAAAACTCATGGAAAAGGCAGCAGAAAAGAAGACTTTTAAGCAAAAGGTTTCTGATGAAATGAAGATTTGGAAGGAAACTTTTAAGAATCTGAAGAAAGATCTATCTGAGGATCCTGAAAAAGCCGGAACTTTTATTGCTGGAGCATTATCACTTGTCGGTGGTTTAATCGGAATAGGAATAAGCTTGGCAAGAAACAGTAACGACGAGAACAGGATTGAGGATGATTTTGTCGGATCTTACTGGAATCTGGACATTGATGTAACGAATCAGCAGCTCTTGGAGCTTAATCAGTTGATGATTGACGAAGGAATTTCTAAAGGCGAAGCTCTAAATAGATTAGGATGGCTTAAAGAAGAAAAGAAAAGAAAGTAGACCCTACAACGGGTCTCTTTTTTCGTAAAAAAATCCGTTCGTATAGTGAGACTATAAGTCTACATTATTATATTTGAGGAGGAATTTTATGAAGTTCAGCACATCAGATAATACGAAGAAGATTTTTATTGTAGGGCTTATCGCGGCAATAGGTTATAGCGTAGCAGGACCAATTGGCCTAGCCGGAGTAGCATTATATTTTCTTCTTACTTCGGAATGATCTTGATGAAGGGGCTAATTACAGCTCCTTCTCATTTTTCTCGTAAATAAAACAGCCTCTATAATGACAGAATAATATTTCTGATCTAATTATATTTGGAGGGACTTATGAAAATTGTATTGAAACTCGCATGGCACAGTTTAAAATGGTTGTTTAGACTTGTATGGGCCGGTATCAGTTTAGCTTTTATCTACTATGGCCTCGGCATTACGTTTAAGCGCGAAGAAAAAATAGCGAATGACTGGGCTGATATGACAGAAGAAGAGATTAATTCTGGTGAGCATGGTTCATGGGTAAATAAGCATCCTTTTGTATGCGATGCAGCTGTAACTACTTTAGCAGATGAGGCACTCGACGGATGGAAATGGATTGTTAGTTAATCTGTCAATCTAAAAGACTCTTAACAGGGTCTTTTAGTTTTTCGTAATTTTTGCACATTGTATAATGAAAGGTATAAACCTTAATAATTATATTTTAAAGGAGAAAAATCATGGGCGACATTAATTTGGATGAAATCTATGCAGGCGGAAAAGGAGCATTCAAGGAAGAAAAGAAGACTGTCGGTGAAAGAATTGAAGATTTCTTCTACGAGTATGGAAATACCATAATCGTTGGAGTATCTTTCATTGCTGAAACGGCGTTGGTTCTTGGAATCCATGGATATCTTAAGGCCGCACTCAAGAATGGAAATCCGGTTTGTGTAAACACGCTTTTCCCGGTAAAACTTAAGAAGTAAGGAGGTACTAAGAAAAAGAAGGGGCTTAAACAGCTCCTTCGATTTTTTATGAAATACCTATATGAAAAACCAGCTAAATGGGATAATGTCGGAATAATTTACAAATGCGATCATCCGATGTACAACCGCTGCACATTATTCAAAGTGGGGGAAAGTGGTGTAGCGGTAATCCAGGAGCACTTTAATGAGCAACTTAAAACTCGATGGTGGGGAAGTGTGGATCCCTGGATTGCATCAGATATTTATAGCAATAAAAATTTCAGGCAGTTCTTTGATAAAAACGCTGCCAAATGTGACAATAATAGATTGTACCCAACAATTAAAGTAAGAGAACTTATGTGGGCATTGAGAATGAAGCCTCTTAAAAAAGAAGCTTGGGAAATTTTTTAAATGAGGATGCGGCTAATGGAAAATATGAAAGGCCAATCGGATTTTAATTTAGAGCTTCTTCAAGTTCTTCTGTGGTGTAGCCGAACGTCTGATCTTCATCTTTGCCACTGGAAGCCCAGATTTCGGCTGCTTCATAGACACTTATTTTATCTGAATTCAGTTCATCATCGTCGCCGTTTTCAGCATAATAAATGCCCATAGCGCAAGAATCGCAAACTTCGCCAACAGAACTTTCGATTCTTTCGTATTCGCTAAAACCGAATTTGGAATCGATATAGTCTTCTACGCGGGATTTGCTAAAGTTCTTGCCGCACATAATGCATTTAGGCATTTGGTATTCCTCCTTTCTTTAAGATTGGAATGCCATTATACAAGAAATATTTCAGGAACTCAAGCGTTATTTCGTAAATTTTGCATTTTGTTTAATGAAGATTAAGAGAAAGGAGTACTTAAGAAATGTGCAAATATTGCAAAGAAAAAGACGATAATACCATCTATTCTGAGATTGCATCTGGATATCCCGAAGCAAATGGCAAAGCTAGAAAAGGATTCAAAATGACTTTGCAGAGGAATGACCGTAACGAAGTTATCAACTCTCGTGAGGAATTTACCAATAAAAAGGAAAAGTTTGTATCCTATATCAAAGCCTATCACTGGGAATTCAATCATCTTGAGAATACTGATCATATTGCCGTCGAAATTCAGTATTGCCCATTCTGCGGTCGGAAACTCTAATTATATTTAGGAGTAGCTTTATACAGCTGCTCCTAGCTTTTCGCAATTTTAACAGCCGGCATAGTGAGGATGTTGGCTAAGGGAAAATATGATAATTATATTTGAAAGGAGGTTAAGCAGCATCCCCAATCGGTAGGAGAGATCTTTGCGGGGTCTCTCCTTTTTGTTTTCTTTTAATTATATTTTATGGAGGTTCGGAATGATCATCTTAAAAATCTTATTAATGGTTCTCATCACACTGGTAGTAGTGGAGTTCGGCATTCATGTTATCTACCATGCAAAAACTGGGAAGGCCGGTCTTTATGATCCGCCGTTTGATTATTTGATTGATATTTGGAGGAAAGTTCATGACAAGATATGAACAGCTTAAGCCTGGGCTTTCTTTTATGTTTGGAAAAGCTGCTGTTTCTACACTAGCAAGAGCAGTTGCAAAAATAGAGGAAAACATGGATTGCACTAATTGTCCTTTTTGTAAGGAATGCGATAAGGAAGCTGACGCATTTCACGATAGGCATCCTGATGAATGGTGGAATCCAACTTGCAGGCCTCGCATTAAAAAATATTTGCAGGAGGAAATTGATGCTTAATGATTGATATTTCAAACATGTCAAAAGAAGAACTCCGGGCTCTAAAGAAAGACATTGAAGAAAAGCTTTCAATGAAGTGCTATTACAGTAAACGTCTGTTAGTCCCAATAGAAAATATTGAGACAGTTACACACTTTAAATACAAAGAATATTATACTCGGCCGTATTTTGCAGTAAGGGATAGCATTATTAATCTTTGTGATTATGCTATTTTCCCAAAGATTGCATTTAGACAAATGCCTAATCAAAGATCCTTAGAAAAACCAAGGGCAGTTCATAATATGTATGCTAAAGAATACAAAGAAATGGCCAATGAGCTATTTGAGATTTTCGTAAAGCATATGAATTCGGAGGGCGTCAATGAAAGTCAAACTTGATAATGGCGCGTTTATGCCAGAGAGAAGCCATCCTTTAGATGCGGGGCTCGATTTAAGGGCTCCGTATTCTTTTACGATTCGATCCGGTGGACGCGAGGATGTTGATACCGGGGTTCATGTTGAGATCCCTACTGGATATTTTGGGCTTATCTCCAGTAAGAGTGGTCTCATGGTCGAGCACGGGCTTAAGAATGATGGCATAATTGACTCTAATTATAGAGGGTCGATCCACGCAGTTTTGTTTAATAACAGCAAGCACGATGTTGATATTAATGTAGGCGATAAGATCACCCAGCTGATCATTGTTCCTTGTGAGTTTTTTGATCTAGAGCAGGTTAATGAACTTTCACCGACAGACCGTGGCGAAAATGGCTTTGGGAGCACCGGAAGATGATATTTGACAAGTATTACTGTTGCAGATTGTGCAAAAAGGGCATTTGTAAAACGTCCGATAAGACAGACACAAGACTCTATCAGCATCTTGCTTTCGCGCATCCAAAAGTTTTGGAAGCAAGCAAAAATAAATTCATCTCAACAATATGCGATGAGAATTTCTATATTGGGGGAAAGCATGGATAAAGAAGAAAAACTGAATCCTGAAGAGATCAAAAAGAAAATCGATGATCTGATTACGGCTCTTGGCGCTACAGGTGAATTTCTTGGAACTTTGAGAGAATCTCTTCTTTTGGCTGGATTCAGCAGACAGGAAGCAATCTACATGTGTTCAAATGTTTTAGTTGGTATTATTACAAAGATTAAAGAAGGAGATTAGTAATGATTGAAATTGAAACTTTGCAAGTTGCTGGTTTTAAAGGTGCTATTGATGGCATGAGAAATCCATTCAAGAATAGGGATAAAAGCGACAGTGAGTTTGACGATGTTAGTGACGGACTTGGTTACATAGGTCCTAAAGATCGTGAACTTGCTCAAAAGCTCATCAGAGCGGGTGGCGATGACGACGCCAAATTTATGCGAATGATTCACGTCCAGGCAGATATTAAGGCGCCTCTCTATTGGTGGAAGGAAATGGACACCTATAAAGTATCAACTGTAGCAAATTCCGAGTCTACGATGCACACAATCCAGAAGAAAGAATTCAGTCTTGATGATTTTGCGCACGAGTTCCTTGACAAAAAGAGTGTTGAGGTCACCTGGAGTAGACAAAGTTATCTTGATTCTTCTTATGATTGCCTTTATGACACGATTGGCGTGCTAAACGCTTTAAGGGAATTATATTTGCATGCTGTTGAAGTTGCAGATCCGGATGCTAAACAAATCTGGTATCAAATGATTCAATTGCTCCCTTCATCCTATTTGCAGAAGAGAACGTGGGACGCTAACTATCAGACTTTGCGAAGGATCTATTTTGCTCGTAAGGATCACAAACTTCAGGAATGGAAAGATTTCTGTATCTGGCTGACGGGTCTTCCTTATGGACAGGAGCTTATAACTTATGCTACTAAGTGAAATGTTATCTCAAGAAGAAATAAAGGAACTTATGACTTCCTTTAATAAAGTTTCTACCTTCCATCCTCGAAAGGAGAAATCCGATGCTCAGGAAATTAAAGTTGCGGTACAGGCGCTGGGACGAGTGGCGAAAGGTCACATTGATTGGGAAGATGGATCAGATTCTGATACTTCTCGGATTAAAGCGCCATATTGTGTTTGATTCATGGAAGTTACTTGAAGAATATGATGAGGAAAACATGAGTGGATGATATTAACATTAATGTTCCAAAAAGTCAAACAAGACGAGTTTTGACATGCGAGCTGGTTAACATTATGACTGGCGAAATTCATAAGTTTGGACGGGTTAAGCATGCTGATGATTTTCTTGGCAAGGCACGAGGCTATACATCAAAACATATGCGTGAAGATTGCATAGCTGTAAATGGCAAAGGAATTGTCTTTAAAATTATTCCTGGCGAAAAGAAATTGGTTGAGACATCAATTGAAAGTCGCCCGGTTCAGTTGTGCTGGACATGCCAAAATGCTGTTGGTGGATGCTCCTGGTCAGATGGCAGTTTTACCCCGATTGAAGGATGGACTGCCGAGCCAACAAGTTATCATTATTCTAAGTGCAATTGCGAGCAGGGGTATGCTATTTCTGGCTGCCCGAAGTACATTCACGATTAATTATATTTTAAAGGAGATTTTAGTATGGCTAAAAAAGGACTTGGCAAAAAAGGTTTTGATATTATGAACCATCGCCGTCAGATGTGGTGGCTCAGGCATGGTGTTGTTATGCTTCCGACTCTCAAGGATGAGATTCAGATGCATCGGGAAATCCTGAAGAAAAAGAGGGCTGAAGCGAATGCCTAATGAAATTCTTTGTAATAGCTGCAAATTTTTCCAAAACGGAACCTGCCCGTCATTACCAGGAGCCAATATTCAGCACGGCATTGACTATGAAGCAGCCCCAAAACCATTTAAATTGGAGGATCAGGGCCATGAAGAATAAGACTGACGGCAAAGTTTTCGTTGAGTATAATCCTGTAGTTGATGATTCCGGCAAAACGTTCCATGAGGAAATGAACGATGAGTCTTTGCAGGAACTGTTTTCCAAACCTGTTTCTAATAAGCAGGACCTTCCAATCAATGATAACGTCAATCACCCGTCCCATTATACTCAGGGAAATATTGAGTGTCTTGACGCTATTGAAGCCTCTATGACCCCTATAGAGTTCCGGGGAGCTATGAAGGCCAATATCATTAAATACCTTTGGCGCTACGAGCATAAAAATGGGCTTGAAGATCTGAAGAAGGCACGGTTCTATTTAGAACGCATGATTGCTTCGTACGAAAAAGATATTGGAAAGGAGTCTGTATGAAGAAATTCTAATAAAAATCCGCACTAAATCGATAGTCCGGGATAATCTGTTGTGACGAAAATTAAATAGGAGGAGGGATTAGAGTGGCAGCTTTACCCTCCTCTGTTTAATTTAGGAGACCCTATGAAAGATCAAGATCTACGCCCGTTCTTAGGCCTTCAAAGAGAATTATATTTGAAACTGATCAGACAAAGGACTGAGCGTGAGAAATTACATAAAAATTATATTTTACAGAAAGGATTTTTAATGGACGATAAAACTAAGTTTGTTCCGTTTGATTATTATTGCCCAAAATGCAAATGGGCAAAGCGAGATGAACATTTAGATCCCTGTAATGAATGCCTCGATTATCCGGCAAGGGAAGGAACGGAAGTTCCTATGAAGTTCGAGGAGGCATCTAAAGGATGAGCAAAGAATACGATCAGTATTTAACAGAGCATGTTAACAATGTTTATCACGGACTTCAATGGATGAAGAATCATTTAGATTTAAATGCTAAAGAAATTGATGCTATTGATATGGCTTCTTGTGGCAAGCATGACGAGTCAAAATGGACAAAGGAAGAATATGACGCTTATGATGACTATTTTTATGGCGGAAACAGATCAAGCATTGTAGTGAACAAGTTTAATTTAGCATGGCTGCACCATATTCACAATAATCCGCATCATTGGCAGCATTGGATCCTTGTTAATGATGATCCTAAAGACGGAACAGTTGCTCTTGAAATGCCATTAAATTATATTTTCGAAATGATTGCTGACTGGTGGACATTCAGTTGGAAAACGGAAAATCTTAATGAGATTTTTAAGTGGTATGATGAGCATAAAGACAGAATTATATTTCATAAGAAAACCCGTAAAGAAGTTGAAAGTATATTAGATAAAATAAAGAATAAACTTGAGGAGATATCTAAATGACTCATATCGTTTACCTTTGCGACCGTAAAGCTTGTATAATTGACGGAATAGACCGTTGCCAGGATTATTGTAAGCACACGCAGAAGCCTAATCATGCTATTTATGGGCCTTGTGAAGACCCTGAAAATCATCCTGAAAGATTTGAAGTCGCAGAATCAAGTATTGGTATCATTTATAGAGAGAAAGAGGATTATAAGCCAAATGAAGAAGAAATTGCCGAAAGTAATTAGAACTGATGAAATGGGAATTCCGACTGATGCTTTTGAAGATGCTGTATCGATTTCCTATCCGAGAGGGAAGTGTCCTGTTAAGATCGGGGATCGTTTTTACAGAAAATCGGCATCGGTAGTGAATGGAACTGCTTTGAAAGACTATTTGAGAGTCGTTGATATTATACCTTATAAAGATATTTATGCGATTAAAGCTCGGTATGAAAATCATGGAATTGGTCCATACGAAAGGACCTTTAGCTCGAATATTTTTAAATCTGATGATTGGGAAATTGTAAGAAATTAAAGGAGAAAATTATGGCTGAAGAAGTAAAACTTACTGTTCATATTGATAATTTTAAAGGAATCGAAAAGTGCCCTTACTGCAAGAGGAAACCTGTAGCAATGGAATGGGGCGATGATGGCCTTAGAATCTGGTGCCGAACAAATGAATGCTCCGGAAAGAGATTTAAGATTTTTACACCGATTTTGCCGGAAGAGAAAGATCTTGTTGAGGCAACTAAGAGAGCAATCGACCATTGGAACATGTATTGCAAAAAAGTCAAAGAGAGGTTGAAGGCAAATGGCTAAACAGATTTGCGAACATTTTTGTCAGGATATTGTGAATCAGGTTCCTGTGAAAGATCAGATTCAGGCTTATCTGGATGAGCATCCGACATATAAAGTAAACGCATGCTCTTATGCAACAACGGGCATCACACGGGAAGCTCTGTTAGTTTGCTATGATCCAGGTATGAGCGATACTAAAGTAAAAAAGTAATTTAAAGTAACAATAAGCAATCTGGTGTTGGAATAGGTAGACATAGAGGGTAGAATCCCATCATCCTCAAGTGGCAAGTGATAACAGGTGTCGGGGGATTCATGTGAGGTGCAAATCCTCACCCAGATTGCAATTTAAAGTAACCAAATAAATCCTCAAACGCCTCTTTAAAATGCGCACCATTTGAGGAATTATTGCATTTGCACAAACTGCGGCGGCTCAGTTCCAATCTATCGAATCACTTCCATCAGGTGAAACGGTTAAAGTTTTACAACCGCCAAACCCTCGTAAAAAATACAAACTGTAATATGAGGACAGTGGTCGAGGTTACGCTGTCCTTATATTTTTTATTTTAGAAAGGAGCTTAAAACACACAATGGTAAGAGGAACGGCAAGACATGTAGCCACGAGAGGCGGACCCCCAATGGGAAAGTATATGAACCGTCCAAGCATTGAGTATACAGGGTCAGGAGATCAGCTCTGTTATGATGGCTTTGGCGGAAGATGGTTTCGAGCAAGCATTGAAGCTGTCCAGGAAGGCATTCATTTTTTTAGAGAAATGTATTATGAGGTTCCGGATAGTCCGCATGAGTTCGAAGGCAATTATGTCAGTTATAACGATCTTTATGGACTATGGAATATCGAGGTTTCTATTCTTGGAGATGAGTATGGATATTCTCCGAGCGAACAGGCAAAAATAGATGATCTCACATTTACAACTGTCTTGGTTAAACCAGGTGAAAATGACATAGCAGACAAAATGGGTGAATCCGTTTATATCATAACGCCCGATGAATTTCCTTGGGCAAGTTTTAGAGAATATTAAAGGAGGAAAATTATGAAAGTAAAAGAAACGAGAATCTTTGGTGGATTTATGAAATTGTTGGATGAAAATGGTCCGACTCTTTGCACTGTAGGCTCAGTGGCCTGTTTGATCGCCACAGTATATTTTGCCTATAAAGCGGCAAAGGAAACTGCATATTATCAGGATGAGATCAATTATGGTGAAACATTTATTCTGAATTCTGAGGATAAGACCGACGAAGAAAAAGAAAAGGAAATTAAGAGTCTTAAGGTTAAGAACGCCATTGAAATCGTTTGCGCCAATCGTTGGACTCTTATTGCAGCTGGCGGAGCAGCCGGCTTTGCATTTGCATCAAATTATCTGAATGGCAGGAAGATCGCAGGTTTGGCAGCGGCTCTGGCTTTGAGCGAGGAAAAGCTGAAGAAGGGCATGGCTAAAGCAAAAGAGATCCTCAACAGTGAGGAGTATCAGAAAATTATTAATGGTACCCGGCAGGAAATGGCTAAAGATGATGATAAAGCGCCTTTTGACGATGATTCTGTTTGGGATGGCACGGAATATTATGATACTTATGTCGGACATTTTATTAAGATCCCGGAAACTCAGCTGTTGGATGCGATCAATACGGCAGAGAGATTATCATTTATTAAATGGAATGACTGGCGTGGAATGCTCGGTTTTGAGAGTGCAAACATGAGAGTCGGTTGGGGTCCTAAAAATCGTTTTAAAGCACATATTGGTCAGATGCAATGGCGGCATAATAAATGGATCAAAACAATTGAATATGACAATCCGCCCGTTCCATTGGGTTAAATTAATTATATTTTAGGAGGTTATTATGAAAATCGGCAAGATTTGTAAAGGTTATGCTGTGATTGGAATGCTATTTGCAGCATATGGAATGTCGGAATATAAGAAAGAAGTTCCGGATAAATACAATGAATTGACCTTTAAGCAGAAGGTTAAGGTTTTTATAGGTCTTACATTGACGTGGCCCGATCCAATTATAGCTGGATTTATGAGAGTCCATAAAAACTATAAGGCAAAAATGAACAAGGAGAGCGGCAATGAATTTGAATCTTGATTATATTAAGAAGTTTGCTAAGGGAGCGGTTACCTTTAGCAAAAAGAATCTCCCGTCGATAATGATTGGCGGGAGCATTATTGGTTTCTGGACCTGCGCTGTTATGGTTGCCAAAAGTGCACCGAAAGCCCAGAAGGAAATCGAGTATGAGAATGCCAAGCGTGGCGAAGATGATAAGGAACTCCTCAACTGGAAGGACAAAGCTGTCATCTATGGAAAACATTGTTGGGGAGCCGGCGCTCTGGGTTTAGCAGCCACAGGTTTAGCCATCGGAGCTCATAAGATTGATCTTTCTAGGATCGCTGAAATGTACATGCTGTCTCAGTTTTATAAAGACGATGGCGAAAAGCTCAAACAGCAGATCCTTAAGAAGAAAGATGGCGAGAAAGAGCTTAAAGGTCTTCGCAATGATGTTATTGAAGACAAATATGGCGAAGAGATGCAGAAAATGGATGAATGGATATCCGATGTTCCTGGCGAAGGATCAACTTTATTTGTAGACACCGTTACGGAC
>Ga0310786_10000934_pt1 | contig 46488 bp, 44 predicted proteins | sample AusTroGonzalo_MG_FD_203881 | JGI IMG/M metagenome (GOLD analysis project Ga0310786, IMG submission 203881) | Bovine rumen microbial communities from tropical cattle in Woodstock, Queensland, Australia - Gonzalo_03 (v2) (version 2) | ecosystem: Host-associated > Mammals > Digestive system >...
TCCTTTAATTGAGTTATTGTTTTTTTGTTGTTTTTGATAATCTTCGTTCATATTTATTTTTTTTTTGAGCATTGTGGGAAATTTTAGTAGTAAAACTTTCTTTACCGCATGCCAATCGCCCTCAAGCCCAATAAAATAGGGGAATCCCATGAACCTGGATTCCCCGTAAAATAGTTTTTACCGCTATTTTTTCTTGCCTTTTTTGGCTTTTTTCTTGGACTTCTTGGATTCGGCCTTAGCCTTCTTACCCTTCTTGCCCTTCTTAGAAGACGAAGCTACAACTTCATCATCGCTAGAAGATTCAGAAGTGGATTCGACACCTCTTTCAGAAGCCGGGATCAAGCTCGGATTGGCGGTCCATTCCTTGAGCTTGGCAAGTTCTTCTTCGAGCTTGGTGCGTTCGTCCTTCGTTTCCTTGACGATGTTACGGAAGGTAGTGACCTTTTCTTCGAGGGTCATAGCGTCAGACTTTTCGATCTGTTCGATACGAGCCTTGAGCTTGAAGTAAGCCGGGTCAGCAAAGAGCGTAGATGGGTCGAACTTCACGATCTGCGTATTGAGATCTTCGTTGGCTTCATCGAGCTTTCTGAGCGTTTCGAAGAGCTTCTTCGTCCATTCGTTGTCAATGCCATAGTGAGCAGAGGCCTTGATACCCGTAGCGCACTGCGGGATGGCGAGCTGCTTGGCAGCATCGGAACGGTTGTTGAGTTCTTCGCGGTATGCTTCCAAGTCTTCATGGACAGCGGCACTAGCATCTTCGGGCACCATTCCCTGAGCTTTGTATTCGCGGAAAATCAACACACTATCAGGAATCGGGGAGTTGGCGAATGCATCCGCAACTTCGACGAACACAGCGCAGCCCTGGTAGTACATTTCGATGTAGCCCATTTCTGCGGCAATCACGTCCTTGTTGTAGAAGCCCTGGTCACGAGCGAGGTCGATGTTCTTCTGGAAAATCGGACGAGCCTGTTCGTAGTAAGACGGGAGCTGTTGCACGATACCGATACGTTCGGCAAACTTTTCTTCTTCCTTCTTACCATTGAGCTGCTGTTCACGAATCTTTGCAGCCATCGTCACGAAGAGCATACCCATCTTGTTGGTGGCACGGAAGGTCCACTTTTCAGATGCGTAAGCAGCAGACTTGGAATAGTGACCCATAGCCTTCTGAAGGATTTCGACCAACTGCTTGATGATCTTGGCCTTTTCCTTTTCCTTGCCCTTCAAGACAACCGGAGTCATCTTGTTGTATTCGTATTCACCCATGTAGTAAGCAGCTTCAGCCGGGATGGCAGCGTCTGCATTCTTGATCTGCAAACCGTACTTGTCGTAAGCTTCGAGCGTCTTCTTATAGGCGTCAACAGAATTTTCGATATCCTTGACATTGCGGTAGGCACGAGCGATACCGATGTAAGCGGCAATCAGCTTTTCCTTGTCTTCCTGATACATCCTGATGAAGTTGTTGTATTCTTGGATGGCAAGATCCCACTTCTTAGCGTTAGCGTATGCCATCGGGATAGAGAAGGCAGCGTCAACAGCGTAGGAGCTCTTCGGATAGTCGCGAACGAGGTCTTTGGAGCAGCGGATAGCTTCGTTCGTCATCTTGGCTTCGTCGTAGCTCAAGCAGGCGCTATAGAGGAAGGACGGAGTTTCTTCGTTCTTCGGGTAACGCTTGTAAGCAAGTTCGAAGGTCAAAGCGGCTTGCTTCTTGTCCGGGATGGAGTCGTAGGTCTGAGCGGCAAAGCCAATTGCCGGGAAGGCCATGGAATCCTGCGGGAAGTTGTCCGTGATGAACAAGAACGTCTGGGCAGCAACCACCGGCTTCTTGTCCTTCTTGTAGTTGCTAGCAGCACGCAAGATACCCTTGACGGTGAGCGGAGAACTCTTGTAGTTCTTCGGGAGGAGCATGAAGGTTTCAGCAGCCTTGCTGAACTGGTTCACGCTTTCGTAAGCGGCAGCGGCTTCGAACACGGCCTTGTCAGCAATGTCGATAGTCGGGTAACGCTTGATGAGGTCTAAGTAAGCCTTGGCACCAGCTTCTGCCTTGCCTTCCTTCACAGAGGTTTCGGCCTTCTGGAAGAGAACGTAAGCGATAGCCTTTTCGATTTCGCGAGCCATGGAGTCGTTACGAGTTTCCTTGGCCTTGTACTGCTTGAGGAGCCATTCGAATTCAGTGAGAGATTCATCGAGCTGGTTGGATTCCAAGAGAGACTGAGCAAGCATACGGCTGATGAGCAAGATGTACTGGTGTTTCGGGAAGTCCTTCTTGAGCTTGCGGAGGACGTTCACGGCAACACTGAACTGCTTTGCATCGTAATGGACGATAGCAGCGTTGTATGCAAGTTCTGCGGCTTCCTTGTTCTTGCCGAACTTGGCCATGTACTTATCGACCTGGTCGAAGTAAGCCTTGGTTTCCGGCAAGTTGTATGCCTGAACGGCATCGTCGTTAGCCTTGGACTTACGGGCATTTTCACGAGCCTGGTCCATCATGAGAACGGCGTTATAACCAGCTTCATCCTTCGTGAGGAGGTTGCCGGAACCCATTTCGCGACGGCCATAGCGAGTCGTATCAGTTTCGACGATCCAGTTGAACATCTTGGCGGCATTAGCATGCTGACCCATTTCCTGGTAGACGAGAGCCAAGTTGATGTGCACCTTGTATTCGTCCCAAGTCGGTTCGTTAGCATAACGCTTCAAGAATGATTCGTAAGCTTCGATAGCCTTACCATACTGTCTCTTACCGCCTTCGATATCACCTTCCTTGGTGAGCTTAGCAGCCTGAGCATGATGGTACTGCGGAATATCGAGCATAGCGCCACGGATTGCCTTTTCAGCATTCTTCACCGATTCCGGGTACATCTGGTTTTTCTTGTACCAAGAAGAGTTGCGGTCATAGCGCTTCACCACTTCGTAGCGGTGACTCTGGGCGTCTTCAAACTTCTGCTGGACAATCAAGATTTCGATCATGGCGATATCGGCGAGCGGAGCGTCGATATAGTCCGGGTTGATGTTCATCAAGCGCTTGAAGGACTGGACAGCTTCTTCGTTACGGTCATGGTCCTTGTTCTTCATACCGATACGGTAGTAAACAGAGTCCTTGAAAGCAACCTTCTTGTCTCTCAAGAAAGCTTCAGCTTCCTGGACACCACCACCTTCCAAGTCAGAGAAGGAGGCTGCCATGAAGTCCATAGCTTCAGCGCGCAAGTCAGCGGGATACTTACCAGCGTCAGCACCGATGATGTAATCGAAATACTGCTTTGCAGCGATTTCGTATTCAGCGGTGTTATAGTAAGATTCAGCCAAGTGGTACATGGCGAGAGCCGCTTCCTTACCCGTGAGGTTTTCGAAGCCCGTCACCTTCTTGTAGGCGCCGATAGCATCCTTGAACTTACGGTTCATGAAGTGGTATTCAGCAATACGGAGCCATGCCTTCGGCACGAGACCGTGATCCGGGAAGTCCTTGACGAGCTGCATACGGAGCTTGTATGCCTTGTCATCTTCGCCACTAGCTTCCTGAACTGCTGCGGCCTGATAAATCACGGTCGGAGCCTTGGATTCCTTCGGATACTTGTCGATGTATTCGAGGAAGTAGCCCAAAGACTTTTGGTGATCGGCCTTCGGGAACTGGTTGATGTTAGCGCACTTTGCCGGCTTGTTATCGCGGTCAGCGCACCATGCAACATCTTCTTCGTACTGGGCGTTCTTATCGAGGAACTGTTTTTCTTCGAGCTGGAACTGGTAATGACCGAGCTGCTGCAAGGCGGATGCGCAACGGTTACTCACCTTGCCCTTGCAACGTTCAACCTGACGTTCCCATTCAGCAATGGCCTCTCGCATGCCAGCTTCGTCCAAGTTACCAGAACGGCAAGCTTGTTCGGTCTGACCTTTAAGAACCTTATAGGAACTGGCGCACTGTTCATAACCAGAATTACCCTTTCCAATGGACTTGCACTTTGCAAGTAATTTCTTGGCCTCTTCCGTTTTCTCTTTACACGGATCCGATGCGGCAAAAGATGTCCCCACCATGGAGCAAACAATTGCCGAGACGAGCAATAATTTTTTCATCGTTGTCTATCCACCTATTATTTCTAAAAATAAAGGGAAAACCCGGATTACTCCAGGTCTTCCAATTCTCCTGCAGGCGAGCCGGTCGTCGAACCAGAGCCAGAACCAGAGCTAGAACCACCAAGACCACCAAGCAAGGTCTTAACAGTAGCCAAGGTAAAGCCTGCGTCATCTCTAATACGCTGACGGTTAGATTCAAAGCGGTCACTCTGAATGGATCTTTGCATGAACGATGCATAGTCTTCGATAGACTGGTTGGCCTTATCAAACGTCGGACGCAAAGCTTCACGCTTGCTTTCCACACGCGGAGTCGGCAACTGGCGAGCGAGATCCAAGGCGAGAACCTGAACAGAGTCGAACTGGCCCTGCATTGCATCGTAAGCCTGACGGGCACTGTCGCGAGCGGCAACAGACACGACCGGCTTATCAGAGAGGTTCACAGCTTCTTGCAAAGCTTCAGCGGACTTCTGATATTCCTTCTTCATGAAGTGGCAGTAGCCAACCACGAGGTAAGCTTCAGAAACGAGGAAGGATTCCGGAAGATTGCTGATGATCCACTTGGCCGGCTTGATAGCATCGTCCGGTTTGTGAACCTTGAGGAAGGACCATGCGATACCGAGCATAGCTTCATCGAACACCGGAGAACCCTTCTGGACCTGACCATAGAGCTGAGCGGCAGCTGCGATGTCCGGCTTTTCACCAGAGAAGAAGAGGTGGCCGAGCTTCACCTTAGCAGCATCCTGCAAGTCGCGTTCGGACTGGTTGGAAACCGGCTGTTCCGTAATGTCACGGAAGCAGTTTTCAGCTTCGTCCCACTTCTGCATACGGCTGTTGGCGATACCCATGGTATAGCGAGCATAGAAGTAGTTGGCGTTACCCGGAAGAATTGCAGCGAGCAAGTCAACAGCTTCCTGATAGAGACCCTGTTCGAACTTGATCTGGCCGGCAACGTAGTCAGCGTCAGCCTTCACGTCGCTTTCACCGAACTTCTGGGCAATGTTCTGATACTTGTTCATAGCTTCCGTATATTTGCCTTCCTTATAGTCGATGTTCATCAACTGGAAGTGATACTTGGCGCGTTGGTCGCTCTGCGGATAACGCTTGATAGCGTCTTCATAGACGGACTTAGCAGCCTTGTGCATACGGAGGTTTTCGAAGGACTTGGCCTTGTAGAAAGCAGCCTGGTCAACGAGGTGGAATGCCGGATACTTGGTCTGAACCTTACCGAAGGCATAAGCGGCTTCGAGGAACTGACGGTTCAAGTAAAGACGCATTGCAGCACGGTAGTCGTTTTCAGGTTCGATCTTCAAACGGCGATAACGTTCTTCACCGATTTTCTCTTCGCGAGTGTCACCGAAGCGGCTTGTAAGCTTGACAGCCCAAACAAAGCCACGGTTCTTCTTAGCCCAGAGGTCGTCGTGGGACATTTCGAGGTCGAGAGCGAGGTAACGGAAGATGCTAACGTCCTTCACGTTAACCGTAGCACCGATGACCGGGTAGCCTTCCTTCGTGAAACGAGCACGAACACCGAGGTGAGAGGAAAGGTAATAGGTCAAGGTGAAGCTCATTTCGAGGTTGGCGCCCTTGCCACCTTCATCCTTGTCGTGGAAGATATCGATCAAGGAGAGTTCGGCCTTCATTTCGAGGAGACGGTTGAAACCGCGCCAGAAAAGGGAGAAGTTGAGGTTCGACGGAATCTTGTAGGCATCTTTAGCCGTCATGAAAACGAACTTAAAGCTACCATCGCCCTTAGCTTCGCTGACTGCCGGAGCAAGCAAGTTCTGCACGGCAACGCCAATGAGCAAGTAACCGAATCTAGAAGATGCGAGCGGATTCCAGCTCAAACCTACGTCAGCACCGACGGTCAACTGCTTGATTTCATCAAACTGGTTGATGTACAAAACAGAAAGATCGATACCGAGAGCGAGCAACTGCATAACTCTATAGGAGTAGCCGATCAATGCTGCAATTTCGCTATAGGACTGGCCACCTTCGATAGAAGCACCGTTTTCAAAAAGGGAGAATCCCAAAGTGTGCTTGTAATCAAACGGGTACGTCAAGCTGGCATATTCTTGGCTTGCTTCGCCGCTAATCGTGCTAAAGAAGCCCAAACTAACTTCTAACTGGTCCGTTTCAGAAATACCAGCCGGGTTCACGTACATTGCAGTGTTTCCACCAAATTCGGCAAACCAGTCATTCTGCTGATACTTATTCGGCGTGTAGGTTGCCTCAGCAAACAAAGAAGTGCTAGCTACGGCAAGTCCAAGAACGGACGTCTTGATGAAACTAGTATGCATCATCACCTACTCCTTTACTTAATATCCGTGCGGATGAACTCAATACGACGGTTCTGCGCACGTCCTTCAGGTGTTTTGTTGGAAGCCACAGGCTTAGTATCGCCGAGGCCCTTCGTAGTCATACGGCTTTCATTAATGCCTTTTTCGACAAGGAAGTTCTTCACAGCCGAAGCACGGTCTGCAGAGAGCGTCATGTTCTTGTCCTTGTTGCCGACGTTATCGGTATGACCCACAATTTCAAATGTAGATTCCGGGAAGGTTTCCATGATATCGACAACCTTCATCAAGGAGATGTAGGAGTCCTGTGTAATGGTGGACTTTCCAGATTCAAAGTTCACGCCATCAAGCACAAAGACCTTCTTAGGCGGCTGCGGAACTTCGTCCGGGCATCCATCGTCGTCCTTGTAGTTATTGAGCGTTTCGGACTGGTCCGGGCAAAGGTCAACACCCTTACAGATGTGAGCGTTCTGAGCAAGCATGCCCTTAGCTTCCACCCACGGGTCGCAAAGACCGTCGCGGTCGTTATCCGGATCCGGGCAACCATCGTCATCCTGGAAGCCATCGAAGTCTTCCGGTTCTTCCGGGCAGTTATCGAAGCCGGAGCACATTGCCGCATACTTTTCAGCAAGGCCTTCTTCGGAAACCCACGGATCGCAAAGGCCGTCGCCATCAGTATCCGGATTGCGAGTTTCTTCGGCGGCTTCTTCTTCCTTGACTACATCCGTTGCAGTAAGACCGATATCCAGCTTGCCCTTACCGCGCTTGAGCATCGGGGAGGTGGACTGGCAGAAGAAGTTCGGTTTGCCAAGCGACGGGCTGACGAACTTCGGGTCCAGGGACACGTTCGTGCGGTTCACCTTGATGAACTGGTTGAACGGGTAGTAGTTCTTGTAGATGTTGTTGTATTCCACCTTCGTCTGACCGGCTGCCGGGTCAGCAAACACACCGTAGTAGTGGTTTTCCATGAAGATGTTGTTACGAGCGATAATGTTGGTCGGTCCCTTCAAGGCAAGGCCAGAGTAGCCGTTGCGGAGCACGACGTTCTGTTCGACGAAAGCGTCGAGAGACTTAGCACCCCAAGCGAGGATGCCGGACCAGCGGTTGCCATAGACCACGTTGTTGCGGAGCCACGGCAAAGAAATGAAAGCACCGATACCCGTGGCGTGGTTATCGATCACATAGCAATGATGAATGTAGGGAGCTGCGTTTTCGCAAAGGATACCTTCGAGACCGTTCCTCACTGTGAAGTGCGACATTTCGGCACCCGAAGTACCCATGACGGTCGGACCTCGGCGGCCACCATCAATGATGGTAGTCAAGGGATCCTCGCCCTTAAGTACAACACCCATGATGAGGGTGATGTTTTCGTTATACACACCGCGTTTGACAAGGATGGTATCCCCGGCATCCGCATTTCCGAGAGCATCTGCAATCTTAGCGAAATCGCCAGGCACGTTGATATTCTTTGCCATGGCGGTTCCAGAAAGAAGCATCGCCCCGGCCGTAATTAAGACCAGTTTCTTTAGGGTCATACTGCTACGTTTCTCCAATCATAGAACACTTAAATTCGTTAAACATACGCTTGCCAGTTTGGCAAACACAAAACCCATGTGGGAATATACCTTCAAAAATAGCATTAGTCAAACACTTTTCGGCAAAAAACGCCATTTTTCGTGTAAAAATTACACAGGTATAGCCTTTTGGGGAAAATTTATCCGTCAATCCTCGCTCGGAAGATCGTCCTTCTCGTCCTCCTCCTTCTTTGCACCTTGAATTGAAACACGGATTTCCTGACAGGTCTTCTTGATATTCTGCAAGACCTTGCGAGCACGCGTGCCAGCTGACTTGTTACCGCGTTGGAACTTTTCGTATTCGCGTTTGAAATTTTCAATTTCTAGTTCAAGATCGTTTACTAAACTCATAAGCAAACTCCAAAAAAAGATGCTTTTTGGAAAATAAATAAAGTTTTTGATAAAAATTCGCAGTTTTGCAAAATTACGTTTACGTTTACAAACTATTACATAGTATGGGCACAATTCAACAACTTATTAACAGTGTGATAACCGCCACAGATTCTCAAGAGCTTTCCAACCCGACTCTCCGACGTTTTCGGAGAAATCATTGACGAACATCGCGATGTGAGATTTGATAACTTCATCGTCATCAATTTGCGCTTTTTCGACAATAAAAGGCGTAATCGGGTCGATTCTTTTTCGGGCAATCTGGAGGCTGCGGCGAATTTCATTTTCGACGTTTTCGATGGTTTCAAAACCGAGTCCTTTTTTGGCGACCGCGATACCGAGCGGAATCGGAGAACCCGTTTCTTGCTCCCAGAAGGCCCCCAAGTCCTGCAACAGGTGAAGACCATCGCGCTTCCATGTAAAACGGTGCTCGTGGATGGTAACGCCTTGAGGAACGTTCTTGCTCAATAGCCCCTGATAAACCTCGTTAAAGAGGGCGTATTCGAGCTTTGGAGCGTCTTTGAACTGATGGGAATACCAAAATTTAAAGAGGAGCGCTGCAGTCGTATTCGCACCCGGTAGCGTCGTTTCGAGTTCCGGATTGAACGAATCGGCAACGGAAGAGAGCAAAAGGGGGCCGCAGCCGTACCCGATGGCGCCACCGCAACCAAGGCAACGATAATTTTCGCTGATGGACGGATAGACCTGCGCACTGATTTTTGCGACATCGAGTTCACCCCGCATGACTTTTTCGTTAAGCGTCTGCACATCGGCATAGGTCACATCCCAGTCAAACGGTGAATTTTCGAGGCCATGAATCAGGGCTTCGTAGATGAAGGTGTCGTTAGGACAGGTGGATATTCCGAGAGATAGAGACATAGTTAGACGATAGACGAAAGACGATAGACGAAAGATATTAAATGTTAGACGATAGATGAGAGACGAAGGGAGGGTGAGGTATGAGGAGTGAGGTCGGGCTACGCCCTCTGAGGTATGAGGTCGCCCGCCACGGCGGGCTTTGAGCCATGAGAAATATAGATTTTTAGTAGGCAGTTGGCAGAACTTAGAGCTTAGAGCGGGAAGCTAGACGAAAGACCGCTACGCTGGTAAACGAGAGACGAGAGAAATTTGAGGTATGAGCGATGAGGACGGGCTACGCCCTCTGAGGTGCGAGCTGTGAGTTTTTGATAATCGCGGCTTTGCCGCCTTACTTTAGCTCACTGCTCTACGCTCATTGCTGATAGCTCATGGCTCAACGCTAGGAGAGCATCCTCAATACGCCAAGAGCTTTTGTCGCGGTCGGCGGCAAAGTTGCTTACAGCACGGATTTCGAAGCAGGGAATGCCAAATGCACGGCAAATGGAGAAGCAGGCGGCACCTTCCATAGATTCGACATCGACATTGAAGTTCTGGATGCGTTCAGAGGCCATCGCCGCAGTTCCTGTGCAGCAATTGACGGTAAGCCCGGAAACAGATTTCAGTTTCGCAAGCCAGTCGGGAGCATCGCGCAACGGAGAGGATTCGTAAACTTGCGCGACAGAATTTTGCGCATTATCAGCACCGTCAGCACTGTTGCAAACTTTATGCCAAGGCTTAAACGAACCGTCACGTTCAACAACACCCAAATCCCCGACTTTCTCGGAATCGACACGAACAACATCGCCGACGTTCAATCCGCGATTGGGGTAAGCTCCGCAAATGCCTGCAAGTACCACATGCGTAAAAGGCCCCTCGGCAGCGAATCGCGAAAGCAGCACAGACAAATTTGTTGCAAATTCGAGAAGACCAACGCCCAGAACAACGGCAAAACCGCGATTTTCGGGTAATTCAACGATTTCACCCAAGCGAATATTATTTTGAACAAAGGACTTGCATTCCGGGAAAACACCGAGCAATTCCATGCTTGACGCAAAAGCAAACAAAGGAACAAATCGGTCTTCCATAACAGAACCCTTTACAAAAATCTTATTCGAGGCGTTCGACCTTGGTAGCAAGTTCGTTTTCGAGTTCGGCAACGCGGTCTAGGCTCAAGTTCCACGGACGTTCGACTTCGCAGCGAGCACAAGCGACAGCAGTGGCCTTGGCAAGGCAACTTTCGAAGCTCATGCCTTGATCGCAAGCGTAGAGCCAACCTGCAAAGAAAGAATCCCCGGCGCCAATATCGTTTTTCACGGTCACAGAAGCAGGCTGCAACTGAATGCCTTGGAACTTCTTTTCGACAAGCCTGAACGCACGAACCGGAGAATCTTCATCCGTCACGACAAGATTCTTGATAGGCAAGCGTTCAAGAACAGCCGTTGCGGTCATCTTCCAGAACTGCGGACTCGACTTCACTAGCGGAATGCTCAAGCGTTCCAAGAGCTTGCAGTATTCCAGCATATTGATTTTCAAGAGTTCAACCCCTTTCTCAAGGAGTTCATCAATTCCGTCAATCGCATCGGCAAAAACCTGCTTGCCGTTAAAGTCAAGCGAATCGAACATCTTGGTATCGAAGCCCTGCGGGAACGTTCCGCAAAGAGCAACGTACTGCGTAGAATCCCAATGGTCATTCAGCGTTTGTGCAAAATCGTCGTTCTCGGAATCGGCAAGCGTCGGAGACGGTTCCACAAGCTCCGTCGTATCGCCATTGCATGCAATCGTCGTGCAGATGCGCGTATTCTCGCGAATCCAGACCGGGACTTGCTGAATGCCACAAACAGAAAGTTCGTCAAATATTTTCTCGCCGTTCCCGGCACCGAGGAAGTGCATCAGACGGGGCGTTCCGCCCAGCAGTTGCAAAACACGGCAGCAGTTGATGCCCTTGCCCGACGCATATTCCTTAACTTTGGATATGCGATGGACTTCGCCTGGAACAAACTTGTCCAAGAAGAAGACCCTCTGCCATGCGGGATTCAAACCGAGAACTAAGATTTCGCGAGACATAAAACGCCTTAGAAGTTCACTTTGTAGAACTTGCGCTTGCCGACTTGGATGACCAGCTGGTCGCCACCCTTGATTTCGAAGGAGGCTTGCGGGTCAGCGAGCTTTTCGCCACCAATCTTGACGCCACCGTTCTGCACCATGCGGCGAGCTTCGCCCTTGGATGCAAACGCCTTGATGTTCACGAGCAAATCGAGAGCACCATAAGTGCCAGCATCAACGCTACATTCGGCAGCATCACTCGGAATGGCGTTACCGCTGTGGATTTCACGTTCCTTGGCAGCAGCGGCTTCAGCAGCTTCGGCGCCGTAATACTGCGTCACGATGTCGATGGCAAGGCGGTGCTTTGCATCGTTCGGGTTCATCTTGCCTGCGGCGATGTCGGCCATCATCTGCTTGATTTCAGCAAGCGGGATGTTGGTCAAGAGTTCGAACCAGTTTTCGACGATGCTATCGGCGAGGCTGTAAATCTTGTGGTACATCACGTCGGCCGGTTCGTTAAGGCCAACGTAGTTGCCGATGGACTTACTCATCTTGACCTTGCCGTCAGTACCGAGAAGGATCGGCATGAAGAGGCCAATCTGCGGTTCCATGCCTTCAAAGAGCTGGAGATCGCGGCCACGGAGCACGTTGAACTTCTGGTCGGTGCCGCCGAGTTCCACGTCGCTCTGGATGGCGACGGAATCGTAGCCCTGCATCATCGGATACATGAATTCGTGCAGGCTGATCGGCGTGTTGGCAGCATAGCGGTTGTGGAAGTCTTCGCGTTCGAGCATCTGGGCGACAGTGAACTGGCCCATGAGTTCGGTCACCTTGCTGAACGGGAGCTTGGAGAACCATTCGCCGTTGTAGTGAATTTCCACCTGATCACGGCGGACGACCTTGAAGAACTGTTCCTGGTATTCCTTCGCGTTTTCGAGCACCTGTTCGTGACTCAAACGCGGACGAGCCTTGTTACGACCGCTCGGGTCACCAATCTGTGCGGTGTAGTCACCCACGATAAGCACGACGGTATGGCCCAAATCTTGGAACTGGCGGAGCTTACGCATCACGACCGTATGGCCAAAGTGAACGTCTGGAGCCGTTGGATCCACGCCCATCTTGATACGGAGGGGCTTGCCCGTTTCGTAAGACTTCTGGAGTTTCTTTTCGAGTTCATCTTGCGGCACAATATCGACGACGCCGCGCATCAAAATTTCAAGCTGTTCTTTTACAGGACGGAATTGCATATTGTTTAAGTGGTTAGTGGTTAGTGATTAGTGGTTAGAATGAAGCTAACGACATTAATCACTGGAAGCCCATTTTGAAGGAATGGATAATCATAACAGAGGAAAATATAGAATTAGTAGGAAGTAGGAAGTAGGAAGTAGGAAGTTGATAGTGGGCAGTAAACCGTAAAATTGGAATACTTTGACCATCTACGCAAAATTATTTTCGCTTTTTGGATTGTCGTTGAAGAATGTACTTCGTCAAAAAATTATAAAACTGTTCGGTCTTGGAGTTGTCCTGCTTATTGCGACGGAGCGAAATGACAATATCACGCTTGAAAGCCGTATCCGTAATTTCGAGAAGACGGACGCGCTTGTGATCCATTTTTCCCCACGAAAGTTCGGGCCAAAATCCCACGCCAATCCCTGCAGCGACAGCTTCCTTGACGACAGAAGCGTTATCGCTTTCTAAAGTTACATTCGCATGAAAACCGATGCGATTGCAAAGTTCGTTGCAAATTTGCCTATACTGTTTGGAACCGTAAAGACGAATAAATTTTTCATTTTTCAGGTCAAAAAGCGAAATGGAATCCGCCTTTTTATACTGGGCTGTATTTGGAACTGCAAGGAATATTTTTTCGGAATGGACAAAAGTTTCATCGCTTTCGGTATTGTCTAATTCCGGTCTGTAATTGGCGTATGTGCGCACGCAAATGTCAAAGACGCTCGTTTCCTCATTCTGCACCATATCCACATCAATGTCTGAATTATTTTGTTTATACTCAATCACTGCGTTCGTAATAAGCGTCGATGCGGCAAGGACATTCAGCTTGATGTTATTGTTCTGCTTGTTGGCAATTTCCTTTACGAGTCCGGGAAGTGCCATCATGTTTTCGTAAAGAGGCAAAAGTTTTTCATAAAAAAATTTTCCGCTATCAGTAAGCTTGATATTCCGCCCAGAATTTTTGAACAAAGAAACACCCAGTTCCTCTTCGAGTTTGTGGATTGCCTGCGTGAGCGCAGGTTGGACGATGCAAAGATTCTTCGCGCTTTGCGTCACATGCTCCGTGCGAGCCACTTCCAAAAAATATTTGAGCTGAGTGAGTTCCATGGAGGGAAATATAGGTTTTTAGACGAAAGAACGCCACTATGTGGCTACAGACGAAAGACGAAAGAGGCGAACGCTGCGGCAAAGAATTTATTCTTTGACATAGCTGAGCCAAAGGGCATTGCGCTTGCGCAATAAATCGGGATGACAATGTGGAGGGAAACGTATCTGCTATTGGAACTGTGTAAGGCGATCCCGACACCCCGGAATAAATTCGGGGCAGGCTCCGGCCGGGATGACAGCGTAAGGGGAGTGGTTATTTGCTGAAGGCAGTGAGGTCGATGCCAAGCTGCTTGATTTTATACGTGAGGATTCGCGGGGTAGTCGAAAGGCTGCGAGCAGCAGCGGCCATCTTGCCTTTACTGCTCTTGAGGGCATCGCAAATGATATCGCGTTCGTATGCTTCGACCATCAGCTTGAGGTTGCCGCTTACGGGCGTTCCGCTCGTTTCGTCGGTCTGGATGGTCGGCGGAAAGTGGTGCGGATAGATGACATCTTCTTCGGTCAAAAGAACCGCACGTTCGATGGCGTTTTCAAGTTCGCGCACGTTGCCCGGCCACGGATAGCTCATGAGCATTTCGATGGTTCCGCGAGCGAGGCGGCGCACGTTCTTGCCGACCAAACGACAGTAATGTTCAACAAAGTAATCCGCAAGCAGCACGATATCGGTGCGACGTTTACGGAGAGGCGGGACGTAAATCGGGACGATATGTAGCTGGTAATACAAATCTTCGCGGAACGTCCCTTCGGAAACCATCTGCTGCAAGTTCTTGGTCGTCGCGCAAATCACGCGGACATTCACTTTTTTCGGGAAACGGGCGCCCACGCGTTCCATTTCGCCCTGCTGCAAAAGCCGGAGCAACTTTATCTGCAAGTTCGGAGTCAGTTCCGCGACTTCGTCCAAAAAGAGCGTCCCACCTTCGGCTTGTTCCACGCGGCCCGGAGCCTCGTTCACAACGCCGACCAACGCGCCCTTTTCGCTGCCGAAAAGTTCGCGGTCCAAGACGGATTCTGGGAGGGCTGCACAATGCACACGAACAAACGGTCCCAAATTGCGATCGGAACGGAAATGGATGGCTTCGGCGACAAGCCCCTTGCCCGTCCCCACCTCGCCAATGATCAGCGCCGGCAGCGGGCTTTTTGCCACTTGGTCGATTTGCGTATAGACCTGCTGCATTTCGGGCGTTTTTCCGATAATATTGTCCGGCTGGAAACGCGCCTTGAGTTCCATCGCCATGCGTTCGTTTTCGGCCTTGAGGATTTCGTTTTCTTCGCGGGCCTCGCGACGGAGCTTTACCGCCGCCGCAAGCATCTGCGCAATGATTTCCAGCAAGCGGAGCTTTTCGGGAAGTTCGTTTTCGACAGGATTCTGAACATCGGCACTGAAGGCGCCAATCACCTGATGTTCCATAATGACCGGAACGCAAAGGAACGCTTTGTCCTCAGTTTTTCCGCGGCCCGTACGGTCCAAAAAGTCCGGATCCTTCGCGACAGACGGAATGATAATCGGCTTACCGGTCTCGACGACTCGGCCGGTAATACCCTCGCCCACCTTATAGCGGCCCTTGCGCGCCTGACGGCTCGAAAGACCTTCTGCAATTTCAATGGAGATTTCGCCGGTGTGGCGGTTGTAAAGCGTGAGAGTCGCATGCTCCACGCCCATCGTAGATTCCACCACCTCCAAAATCGGGTGCGCGACGCTCTCGAAATCGAGCGTCTGGTTCAGAATGGAACTGATCTTATAGAGCAGCTCCAGTTCCTGGATTTTAGATTGAGTCGTGGGCATGGTGCAGTGATTGATGTTGAGTATTTTTAATTTATGAATTTACACCAACGATATTTCTAAAAATACGATCTAATTCTTGTATCACGATACTGCTATCGCTATGCGAATCCTTCAGTTGTCTATAACAAGTCAACACTCTTGACTTTATTTCTCCTGTAAGATTCTTGATGTCAATAATTTTAGAATTATTCAAGTCATTGGGCTCAAACTTGTCAAGCCCATCGCCATACTCACGTTTGTTCTGTTTCAAAATACGATTAGCAGTCGGAGTTAACAAATAGCAAAAAAGAATATTTATTTCCTGCTCTGTCAAACCATTTGTATATAATCCGTGAAACGTTGTCAAATTTTTCACACCAGCTTCGTTTCTAATAACCTTTATATTTCCACGGTTGAATACAGAAACCCATATTGGTGCAGGAGGTTTATTTTCTAAAGCGTACCATGGCGTTCTATGACTCGTCAAAAACCCTTTATTTACTTCGATTTGCTCACCATGCTTAATATAAGACCGGTCATAGTCCGTTGTCGCATCTTCTCCGTTGAACAAGAAAACTTTCTTATCCATGCTATACAATTTTTCAAATTCTTTTTTGTCAAAAATCAAAGTCTTTATATCCGGCGATTTCGACACGCAAGGAACACAAGTTTCAGAGCTTAATTTAAATTCTTTTATCTTGGTTTGATTCAATGAAAAGAACGTGTTACTTCCTGTGGCAATTCCCCTTTTCACCTGCCCTACCAAAGACAAGGGAATCAAATTTCTGCTTTCTACATTCTGTTTTTTATATTCAAAATATTTAATCCATTTTTCATTGCAATCTAAATTCTCGTATTTTCTAGAAAAAGCGGGATGCTTAACAGAAAAATCATCAAAATCAAACTTTTCTAAATCTGAAATTGAAGATGAATTAATAAAATAGCACTCCTCAAATTTTTTGTTTTCGATAAATAAAATACAAGAAGTTGTGATAGCATCAGAAAAAAGATTTGTTGTAGAATCAAATTTTAAAATACCCCTCAACATCCTTTTGCACAAAAGGTACTGCTTGACAACAACCCCATAACCGGTATTCAAAAATTCATAGGGAATGATATAACAACACCGGCCACCATCACTAAGCTCATTGATACTTTTAACCAAAAAATAAATACACTGATTTGTGTAACCGCTCAAACAAACGCCATATTTTTTTGAAAAAAGTTCCCTATACAAATCCCTATTCGGAATCGCCTGAAACTTGTTATACGGAGGATTGCAAACAATCGCATCAAATTTTGTTTCGGAATCAAACGCCAAATAATCTGAACATACCAATTTTACACTGTATTTATTGTCTTCCTTGAATTTCGCAATCATCGAAGATTCATATTCCACAACCGTCTTTTTTATTTTCGTGTTCAACTCATTCACGGTCTGCGGGAAAACACCCGGTCCCACAGCAGGATCTAGAAAACTTTGGGCATTATTTTTTAAAGCCCAACGAACCATAAGCCTAGCAATCAAGGGATCTGTAAAAAACTGTCCAAACTGTTTTTGTACGGTCTTTTTCATAAATCAATTCCAAAAAGGCTGTTGAATGAATCCTTTTTTAATACAGCATCGCTTCGATCAAATTTTACATAAAAGAGAAGATTTCCTCTTGAAAGTTCCCGCATTGCTGAGAAATGATGCGGAATGGAGACTTCGTCCAACAACTGCTTTTCCAACGTTGATTGGATTTTTATAACCATCTTGTTCTGATTTTTTACGTCACCTTCAACAAAGAACATTTTTTCTTCATTATCAGGATTCGAAATCAGCTCCAAAATTCGTTCAAACGAGATACCATACGCTCTATCAAAAAATACTTGGACATAATAATGCGGAACCTTATATTTTTTGACCCAATTATAAACGACCTTCAAATCTTCTACTTTGGGCGTAATACTTAAATGGAATCTTTTTGTTTGAATTTCTTTCAATGCCTGTTTAATCTCTTTTAATATGGAAGAAACTTCAACCAATTCTTTTGACGATTTCCATGACCTGCAAGTGAATGAAACACTATGAATGTTCTCTTCCGAAATCGAGGTAACGCGGTTATACAAATCGAGATCTTTACTCTTTAATACATCGGCATAATCCCTTTTTATTAACCGAATATTATCAAAAATACTTTTAACTAACGCATCATACCGTTCTTGCATAACAGCTTCGTATTTTTGACTTATAAAAGAGCTAGAACGAACCTCAATCCCACATTTTGCCTTAGAGACAACTTCATCTGTTAAATTTGAGACATCGACCCCATCTAAATCTTTCTTATAAAAAATCAAAATATCGGGTCTTTTTCCTATAGAATCTAATTCATCTTGATAAGCTTCATAGAATTCCTTAAAGCGATCATCTCCTGCAATAATATCATCGGATTTTCCATACGGAACTGCGACAAATTCCGAGGAATTGGAGTTGATAGCTTCAAGCAAAGTTTTTTCTGCCCAATCACCTTGTTCCTTATTGGTCAAAAACTCAGACGAAACCTGAGAAGGAGGACGCCCCCTATCACGTGGCATGCGCAAGTCAAGCAAATCAGGATTTATTTTTTCTATAAGTGACTCTATTCTATCAATATAAGGAATCATAGTCTAAAAATACATTATTCCGATGTTATAATGCAACCCTATCCCTTAAACAAGGGATAGATAGAAAAACAAAAAACAGGCGGAATGTAGGTCTTCGCTCTACCACTTGAGCTACAGGGGCACACACCCCTGGCCGGACTCGAACCGGCAACAAAAGCATCCATTAGGAACATTCTATGCCTGTCTTAAAATTTCATTTCAAGAGAATAATCCGATAAGTTGGTCCTTGTCCAATTGCGTCAGATCCAGTCCCACTTCGTCATCGTTCTCCGTCTCCGAAAATCCGGCAGACTCCAATATCTCTTTCAAATTTAGAAAAGATTTTGCCTTAATGCGGAATTTATCGATAACAATTCTTTCAAGCTTTTGGGTCGGCACTCTCCCACTACCGGCACTCAAATCCATAAGAACAAAACGGTTGTCAATCGTCATGGCAACGTTTTTCTGTTCATATTCTTCAACAGGAATCATGAATTCCGCAATTACATCGTTTGGATCGACCATAGGACCGCTTTCGCCACAATCGAGTTTTGCATAATCACGATCACACCGTGCAACAAAAAACTTGAACTGAGATGTTTTTGACGTTCCGCTAAACCTACAGATTTTGAACTTTCCTTCAGGTGCAATTCCAGCAATATACATCAATTCCGTTGCCCCGTTGGGAGCATTGGTTATATCGCCAGAATAGATAATGCTTTTGTCCGCATCACATTCAGAATAACGGGCATTCCAACCATAAGATTTACCCTCCATAGACATGTAATGGAGATCGAAATCGTTCGTCCCCCAATCGTTATGCCAGTAAATGCCAACAATGTTATGGTCTTCCCCCATTTCGACACTTGTCCCCATGGGATAATTCCCAATAAAATTCTTTTCGCTGGTGGGAACAGTAAGGTTCAAGCCCTTCGGATAACGCACTTTACAAGCCTTCGGTTTGAGGCTGTCAATCAAAGAGTCATGAAGTATAGCGAAAACACGCATCAAGTAGTCATCATCTTTTTTAGGAGCATAGCCTTCACGAACGAATATTTTCCCGTTACGGATAACATAGCACTGCCCCGACTGACCCGCAAGCCGCATCATAATACCCTGCATCAATGTCGCCTTTTTGAAATTAGAAATGCTAGCGACATTTTTCTTAATTTCTTTAAGGTCTTTCTTTTCAACGAGAACCGTTTCCCAGAAACCCTTTTCAAAAGGGGTGTGATTCCTTTCGGCAAGTTTGCGGAGCTTGTTCACTACAAAAGCGTTTGCAACCTGTTTTTCCGCTTTTACGGGAATCTCAATACCATTTTTCCGAGCAGCCTCTATGAAATCTGCATTTGCGATGGGAGACTCCTGCACACCAGCCTTCATTGCGAGGAACAACGGCTTGAACCGCAGAAATATTTTAGAGAGGTTTTCAAGCTGGATTTCAGAAAGAGTTCCTAGAGGAACTTTGCTTGCATTTTTCTTGATGCGCGAAATCATCTCCTTGCTTTTTATTAGCATGGTGGAACAAGTCGCTTTATAAACAAGGCAACGAAGCAAAGCAAATGGATCCTGCGGATACTTTTCCGTCAAACAAGCGATAGTTGCCTGTGCTTCCTTGTTCTTCACATCATCAACAGAAAAACCGAACTCGGTCCAACTATCTACTTGGTTTACAATGTATTCAGAACAGTCTTTTTGAGTCTGTTCGTTCATAGCGATGCCAGACTTGATGAAGTCAGCACACCTGCAAAACAGTTCCCTTTTAGTACACGGCAAAATAACCTTGAAATTTTTGAAGGGAATAACGACATCACCATGATTCATCATGTAGCCTTCGCCTTCAGTCATGCCTGTTCCGTAAGTAGATGCGTAATGAAGCAACTGATCTACCAAAAGCTCAAAACGCGTTTTGGAGGTGATATCCGCCCATTTCTCGTAGAAAGTTTTGTTGTATTTTGTCTTTGCTACATCCGTGACCCATTTCAAGGTATCTTCATTGCAGCAGTCCGGATGCACCAGCCATCCATATCGGGCGGCCTCAGCGTTCACTTCCTCGAAAGACAGGGCTTTCGCCCGGTCTTCGGAGTTTTTCAAGGCTATATTGAAATATGAAATGAGTCGCAGATTCATAGTGTATCCTCAAAAAAAAGCGAGCCGGGCTGTAATAACGGTCGCCCGTGAGGGCCTGGAATAAAAATAGGAACAGCCTTTGGCTCGATAATTCTATTGGTCTCTTTCGTTCTTTATTTTTAAAGATAGATTCTTATGATGACAAAAGATGACATTTGGATTATTTTTTGAAAAAAGACCCCGGAACGGAGTCCGGGGTGACAAAGCAATAAGATATTCACTAGATCCTCGCCTACGCGAGGACGAAAGAGGGGCGCGAGGATGACAATCCTAACTGCCTTGAGCTATCAGCCATGAGCTGTGAGTGCATACAAGAGGCTATGCCACGATTTTAAAACTCATACCTCAAAGCGAAGCGTGCTCATACCTCAGAGCTGCTTGCAGCGACCTACTTCAGAGCTTCTTGCACAAGGGCGCTGGCGCGTTTGGAGTCGAAGCGGCCTTTAACCTTCGGGGAGAGTTCCTTCATGATCTTGCCCATGTCCTTCGGAGAGGAAGCACCCGTTGCAGCCTTGATTTCGGCAATCAAAGCCTTCACTTCGTCTTCGGTCATTTCGGCGGGCATGTACTTGCGGTAGAGGGCAATGCAAGCTTCTTCTTCAGGAACTTTGTCCAAGAAACCGCCCTTCTTCAAGATTTCGATGGATTCCTGCTTCTGCTTTACGCTCTTGGCGAGAACGTCAATGCACATGGCATCCGTAATGGTGTCCATGATTTGAGCCGGAGCGGCCCCTGCCTTCATGGCTTCGTTCTTGATGTCAGAATGGAGCGTGCGGAGGGTTCCGAGAGTTACGGCATCGTGAGCCTTCATTGCAGTCTTGATGTCGTCGAGAATTTTTGTTAAAAGTTCACTTGCCATAATATTTCCTTTTGCGTTTTCCACGCAGTCTAACAACACCTAACGAGTCATCGGCGCATACCGACAACTCATTAAAGTTTAATAAAATTTTCCGATTACGGAAGCGGATTAGTAGAGACGCTTGCGGTTCTGGTCAGCAATCTCTTTGAGACGCTTGCGACGAGCTGCAGTTTCAATACGCTTCTTTTCTTCGGAAGGCTTTTCGAAACGCTGACGCTTCTTGACGTCGGAGATGATGCCATTCTTTTCGCAAGACTTGGTAAAACGCTTGAGAGCGCGTTCGAACGGTTCGTTGGACTTAACAATAACGCCGATCACGATAATCCTTTGGTTAAAAATTCAATTTTTTGATAGCCAAATATACCTAAATTTTTTAATTCCGTCAAGGGTAACATTTTGTAAGCATATATGCACAAGCATTTTACGCTGGTTTAGCACCATCCGCCCCTTCGGGTCCCTTATAATTCAACGCAAGCATAGTGATGTCGTCAAACTGCGAAGCGTTCCCGACAAACAAGTCAATTTGCTTTTTGACAAAAACGCACGTTTCCTTAGTGCCGTTCCCGCCACCTTCGGACAATGCATGGAGCAGCCGTTCGTTCCCGAACAGTTCGTTATTCGCGTCGGTCGCTTCGGTCACACCGTCCGTATAAAGGAACAGCGTATCGCCCGGAGCAAGGTCCAACGTCTGTAGCCTGTAATGCGTGGTGTCCATCGCCGCCATGACAACTCCGGCTTTGCTCTTTGCAAATTCCACCGTACCATCCTTGTGGCGGATTGCCGGAGGATTGTGCCCCGCCGAAGCAAATTCGACATGCCCCGTCTTGAGGTCAATAAAGCCCATCCAAACGGTCACGAACATGTTCGCCCTGTTGCGTTTTTCCAATTCAAAGTTTGTATGGTCGAACGTCTCTACAACGGACTTCAAGTTCTTCGCCATCGTGCGAAGCACTATTCGCGACACCATCATGAACAACGCCGCCGGCACGCCCTTGCCCGAAACATCACCCACAACCACGCACAAACGACCGTCATCGAGCTTGAAGAAGTCATAGAAATCACCGCCGACTTCCTTGGCCGGACGGAGGAACGGCGTCAGTTCGTGAAAGTCATCCCCAGACCCTTCTTCATCCTCGTTCATCGGCAAAAATCCAATCTGGATATCCTTCGCAAAGTCAAGCTCGCTTTCGATGCGATCCAAATCCTTCTGCTTTTCCATGTGTTCCTTGAGCGAAGTGCGCATGTGCGTAAAAGCCCCCGCGAACAAAGCAATTTCATCCCGACCGGAAAGGTGAGGAATCTCGGCATTGAAGTCCCCGTTACCAAGCTTATTCGCAGCGGTCGCCAACTCATTGAGCGGGCGAGAAACCCTCGATGTTATCACAAAGATTAAGAGTAACATAACAACGTAACCGATAAGGCTCATCCACGCGAACATTTTTTCCATCGAGCGCTGGCTTTCCAGATACTTCTGGGCGGGCCACACAATCATGAATGTCCAACCGTTCGATTCCATCGCACTAAAATAAATAGCAGTTTCCCGCCCATCGGGCGTAACCCCCATGAACAGTCCCTTCTTCATGCTCCTCACCGCTTTTTCAAAATTAGCGGAAGATTCCTCATCGTCATTTCTAGTGAGGTCGGCCAAAGTTTCCTTAAAAATGATATCGTTCTGGGGGTGGGCAATTACGGTGCCGTTTGCAGACAAAACAACGACGTAACCTGAATTCGACACGGGAATCGACGAGACCGTTTCCTTGAGGAACGCGATAGACATGTCAAGGCATAGGACACCCGCAAATACTTTGTTCCCTAAAGAATCCGTATGGTAAATAGGAGTCGTGTAAATCGCAATCGGTTCTCTAATAAAGTCTCCGATGAACGGTTCCTGCCAAATGCCTTTCTGCTGTTCCTTCGTGCTTTTGTACCAGTCCTTATCGAAATAATTTTTTCCATCGAAAAGCTTGATTTCATTCTCCGAAAACTGGGCCAAACGCATCACGTTCACGTTCGATTCGGACTGGGGAGCCATGCCGGATTCGTAGGCAACAACCACTGCCAGAACTTGCGGCAAAGTTTGTCTCGCATCAAAGACCGCCTGCGTCAAAAAATCGTCGAGGTCTCGCCCCGCCAGTTTCTCATTGCCAAGCACCTCGGCATATTCATCGCCCAGCTTTTTCCCCTTTTCAAACAACTTTTCGATAATGGCGACGTTCGCAAGGCTAATTTCTTCGCCCTTCTGCGTAAGCAAGGTTGAAAATTCGCTCTGCACCCGGAAGCTGAGGATCCCGAACAGCGTCGCAAAGACAATGCTGAATCCCAACAGAGTCAGCATGGACTGTTTAAACGCTAGTCCGTGTATATTGAATCCCATATAAACCTTCTCTTTTCGCTACAGGTAGAAATTCTCTTTTACAAGTAGAAATATATGTAACTTAACAGCAGCCGCTCAAACTCTAACAGAATTTTATCCAAAAATTATGACATTTTTTTAAGATTCGCGTTTATAAAACAGGCAAAAAAGAGCGCATTTTATTTTTTAGATAAACATTTGAGCAGCAAATATATACAAAAAGACGGAAAAAATATGTCATTTTATGTAAAATTTCGTTAATTTTACGGTTTTTGAATCTTCATAACTTGCGAAGTATCAATGACTTATGTATATTCTGTACTAGAATATTCCAAAAATATGGAGAATTTTTTTAATGCGGAGTCTAGCCATGAAGTTGCATTCAGCATCTTTACTCGGGTCAATAGCCCTTTCCTGTTCATTGCTTTGCGCCTGCGGTAGCAAGGAAGAACAACCGACACCGCAACCAGAAGCCAAGCCTGTCGTCGTAGAACAACCGGCTCCTGTCGAAGCAGCACCTGCCCAAGACGAACCGGACTTGGTCCCTATCCAGTCTCTTAACGAACCCGAAGAAAAGCCAGCACCCGCCCCAGCTCCAGCGGCAAAAAAGTTCGTACCGACACAGTCCAGCGTCGAACAGGAATCTTCGGGCCAGTACGTGATTCAAGTAAGCATCCAGCCGTCGAGAAAAGCGGCAAACAGCATCGTAAGCAAGCTCTCCGACCAGGGCATCAAGGCATACGTCGCCGAAGTCGAAAATCCAGGCGAACTCGAAGGCACGTTCTACCGCGTCCGCGTCGGTTACTTCTCCACGATTGCAAACGCCCAGCAGTTCGGCAAGGAAGTGCTCGCGCCGCAGGGTTACGCAGGCTGGGTCGATAACCGCAAGAATGACCGCATCGGCAAACCCGGTGCAAGCGAAGACATGTAATTTAACAAAAGCAACGAACTGTTTAAGGCCCCGCATTCGCGGAGCCTTTTTTTTGCATAATCACCGACCAACAACTATTGACCAATGACTAAAATACCGAAGGAACAAACAAAGTTGCAAAGAACAAATGTTTAAAGTCCATAGTCTCTCCTTAAAAAAATTTTTTATCACATCCATTTTTGATAATTACGGCAATATGCCTTATATTCTATCTCATAATCATCTAAATTTTTTGTAGGATGAATTGCGTGAACCACAATGCGATCATCCGTACGAACCAAGTTTAGAATTCGAAAATCAACATCATCGGCATACGATGTCACAATGTCATATTGAAAATCGGCTTCTTCCGAATTTATATACAAGCATTCATTGAAAAATTCGGCCCCCAATCCTTTTGGAAAAAAATAAAATAAACAGGATTCTCGACCGGCAAGGCTCGATTGTACGAGCACCAAGCTATCATTTCTCAATACGTTGCATCTTGTTACATCAAGCCAATTAGAAAGATCATCCGAATGTTGCGAATAGGACCATTGCAAAACATCGGTGTTTAGCGCGCCCCCGTTGTCTTCATTTGAGCTACCTGTGGAATCAGAACAGGCGACCAATCCAGACGAGACTGCAAGCGCAGCCACGGAAAACAAAAATTTTAAGTTCATGGACCCTCCTCTCTAGTCAATTTCAAGCTAACATAGGGAATTTAATAAAAAACAACGGGTCGTGGGAAAATGATACTACTCGCCGTAGTCCTTTTGATACTCCTTTTCCTTTGTGCCATTTTCTACACTTTCATAAAACTCAGAACATCTTTTTTCATAATTTTTTTCCGCCACGTCCAAATCAGCCTCTTCAAAGATGTATGTAAACTCCACCGTTTTTCCATTACATTCTAGAGAATCTACAAGCGGAGAATCTTTCATGAGTTCACAATCTTTTTGTGCGTAAGATTCTTTCGGGAATGTTTTTTTATTTGTCACAGTCATAAACTGTTCACCCGAAACAAGAGTCACAATCTCTTGGGCACGCTCGTTTTTATACGATTGGTCGATTTCTACCGAATTTCCTTTGCGAGAAACATTGCAGTAAATGTCATCACCATCGCTATCCGTCGAGCATGCGGCCATGGCAAGCAACACCGCAGATGCAAGAATAAACTTTTTCATATAAATATTCCTTTGCTACTTTGTTATTGAAAAATACAAAAAAAATTACACTGAAGGATAACTGGCTGCAAAATTCCAGCCAAAAGCACAACCTTAATGCCTACATTGAAAAAAATGGTTCACCGACACCGCCAGAAAAAGAACGCGTCGGTAAAAAACGGCTTGCAAAGACGCAGTCAAAGCAACCCTTGCCTCAAATTCTATATTTGGGGGTATGCCTACTAAAAAGCCCAAAGTATTTGTCGTGCATCTCGGATGCGCTAAAAACCAGGTCGATGCGGAAAACCTCGTCGGCGAAATGCTCCACGCGGGATTTGTCACTTGCGATTCCGCCGCCAAAGCGGACTACATCCTCGTGAACACGTGCGGTTTTATCGAAGCCGCAAAGGAAGAATCCATCAACGCAATCCTCGCACAGGCGAAAGCGAAAAAGGCGAAGCAGAAGCTGATTGTTTCGGGCTGCCTGAGCGGTCGCTACGGCGAAGAGCTGATGAAGGAACTGCCCGAAGTCGATTTCTGGGTCGGCACGTACAAGCCGGGCGAACTTTTGAAAAAGATGGGCATTGTGGCCCCGCAAGGTTGCGAAGCCGAGAACCTCGCCCGCATGAACTTAGGTGGATTCCCGCACCACGCTTACCTGAAAATCGCGGAAGGTTGCAACCGCCGCTGCGCCTACTGCGCGATTCCCTTGATTCGTGGAAAGCAAGACTCGCGCTCCATCGAAGACATCGTTGCCGAAGCAAAGAATCTCGAAGCGCAGGGCGTCAAGGAAATCACCTTGATTGCGCAGGACACGACTTACTTTGGGCGCGAAAAGGGCAAGAAAGGTGGCACGCTTGCACAGCTTTTGCGAGCCATTCTCGACAACACGAGCATCCCGTGGATCCGCATGCTCTACTGGTATCCGATGTTCGTTGATGATGAGCTTCTTGACTTGATGGCAAACGAACCGCGACTCGTAAAGTACGTCGATATGCCTATCCAGCATGCAAGCGAAAAGATGCTCAAGCTCATGAAGCGCAATTACCGCAAGGCGGAACTCGTCGAACTATTGCACAAGATTCGCGAACGCATTCCGGGCGTGACGCTCCGCAGTACGGTGCTTGTCGGCTTCCCCGGCGAGACGCACGAGGACTTCGAAGAATTGATGGAACTCTTGCAAGACGTGCAGTTCGACCATCTAGGCGGATTCGTGTTCAGTCCCGAAGAAGGCACTCCCGTAATGGACATGGACTTGCCCGCTGTCGATGAAAGCGATGCCCGCGCAAGGCTCGAAGCAGTGACGGACTTCCAAGAAGAACTCGCCGCCGATTACGCCGAAAGCATGATTGGCAAAACGGTAAAAATCATCATCGACCAAGTCGCCGAAGAAAGCGAATACCACTTCTATGGTCGCACGGAAGGCAACTCGATGGAAAACGACGACATCGTGAAGGTCATCGAAGGCGACGGTGACGTGGGAGAATTCCACAACGCATTAGTCGTGGATGCCGAACCGCATGAATTGATTGTGAAGATAGTGGATTGATTAGACGAAAGACGATAGACGAAAGACGATAGATATAATCGCGGCGAAGCTGCTGTTGGAAGATCCTCGATCGGGTCGAGGATGACGATGCATGACAGAAACAAGACTCATCGCTCATTGCTGAAGGCTCACAGCACTTTCGTCTATAGCCGCAACTGATGGTGATTAGTGGGTTAGGAATTGCTAAACAACGTTCTTATCGCAATCCTGTTTACTAACCACTGTTTACTAGCCACTTTTCTCGTCTATTTTTACTATATTAACCGCTGCTAAACAGCTTAGGCCCGTGTATCACAATGGATAGTGTCCTTCCCTCCGAAGGAAGGTATTCCGGTTCGATTCCGGACATGGGTATTAAGAATTTTGAATACGCTAGCGAATCATAGTTAGTTTGGCCTTAATAGAACCGAGCTTGATTTCGCACTGCATGAGCACGGGAATTCGCTTTTCGTCGTCCGTGAGCCAGATAAAGATGCGTCCGCTGGAATTAAAAATGCCATCGCCATCGAGAACGGGTTCCACTTTAATCGTGTTAAACGTCCCCAAATCCGTTTCTATGGATTCGCGACCGTGGACGATTACCTTCAATTCGTAACGTTTTTTTCCACTCACCGCAGAGAATCGCGATGTTTCGCCGACCTTGAGCGGGAGTGAACGCACCAAATAGAACGCTGACATGATGCTGTGTTCCATTCCGTCAATCGTCACGGAGGTATCGGCAGAACGCTTGACCCTGTGCTTGACCGGGTCCTTGAATACAGTATCTGAAAGGACAGCCTTTTTGCCGTCGCGGTCAAAGCGGATAAGCGACTTATTGTGGAACTTCCCTTCGTGGAGAGACTTGCGGAAAACATCCGTCATGAGGCCATTGTTGCGAACAAGCGTATAAACGGTATCGTTGACCGGATAAAACTTGTTGATGGTCTTGTTGGCGGTCGCAAAAGTCAAGAATTCCGTCTTGCCATCTTTGCGAGGCTTGACTTCAAGCGAAGCGTACCCGGCAGTGACGAACCCCCAGCGGAGTTCATATTCAAGACGTTCACCCTTCATCCACGGAGTGGCGACTTCGGGGAGCGTTTGCCATTTGGGAAGCGGAATGCTAGAGGAAGAAACTACAGAGCTAGAAGACAACGATGAAGATTGAGGCTGCGGAGCAGGAGCGCTCGAAGGCAGTACATCCGCTTTATTTGCTGAATTTGACAAAACCGTCTGGGAGGAATGTTGCGAGGAATCAGCGACATTTGCAGACGGAGCAGAAACCGTTTCTTCAGCAAACGAAACACTCAAGAGCAACACAAGCTCGAACAATAAAACGTTTTTTAAAATGCGATAGAACATAGGCACAACATGGGCTGAAATTTAAGATAAGGACAATATACAAAAGAAAGAGTGTTTAGACGAAAGACGATAGACGATAGACGATAGATATTGTGAGGGATATCAATAGGTTCAATATACATTTTACACTAAATAAAAAAACGCTGGCGGGAAAGCCAGCGAATAAGTTAGAGGTATTGAGATATGAGGACGTTCATGCCTTCGGCATTCACTTTGAGGTTTTAGATCGTGCCTTCGGCACCAAACTTTATTCCTCAAAGGGAGCGAATGCGACCGTCCTCACAGCAAAGCGACCTCGAAAAGCATGCCAAACGAGCGTCGCAAAAATATGCTTGCATATTTTTATGACCGAGTGCAGCTGCGGACGCTGAAAGCGTCAAAGCGCGAAGCGCGACCTCAGACCTCGATATCGCCGAGGCTCTTGCGGTAAGCAACGAGCTTTTCGCGAACAGCGGGGTCAGCGATAGCGACGATGTGGGCGGCGAGGTAACCGGCGTTCTTGCCGTTACCGATGCCGACTGTTGCCACCGGGATTCCCGGGGGCATCTGCACGATGGAGTGCAGGGCATCGACGCCATTGAGCGGGCCGCCCGCGCAGGGGAGTCCAATGACCGGAAGAATCGTGTGCCCTGCGAGCACGCCCGGGAGGGCTGCAGCGAGGCCAGCAACACCGATGAGGACCTGAAGGCCTCGCCCGGCGGCTTCACGGGCATACTTTGCCGTAGCGTTCGGGGTACGGTGAGCGGAGAGAATGTTGAATTCCCACACGATGCCGAACTGGTCGAGCACCGCGGTGATCTTGTCTACAGTTTCCTGGTCGGACTTGCTACCGGCAACGATACCGACCTTTGCATTTTCTTTCAAATCCATAATTTGAATCCTTATTTATAAAGCCTATTAAAATCGCAACGCCCCAATTTGTCACCCTGGAGCGTAGCGATAGGGTCCACTACTTTGCCAGCTTTGCGAGTCTTGCAAGGCCCTTCTTACCGATGTCCTTGCGGTAGAACTTGCCTTCGAACTGAACCTTTTCGCAAGCTTCGTAAGCGATGTTCAAGGCTTTCTGGAGCGTTGCACCATGGCCCACCACGCCAAAGACGCGGCCACCGTTGGTCACAAGCTTGCCGTCGACCATCTTGGTACCGGCATGGAGCACCTGGGCGCCGTTCTTTTCGGCTTCTTCGATACCCGTGACGACCTTGCCCTTTTCGTAGGAGCCCGGATAACCGGCGCTCGCGAGCACGACGATAGCGGAGCTGCCCTTCGGAGCCTTCGGGGCACCGAGCTTGGCGAGTTCGCCCTTTTCAGCGGCATCGAACAAGGCGAGCACGTCGCCGTCATAGAGCGGAAGCACTATCTGGCATTCGGGGTCACCGAGGCGGCAGTTGTATTCCACGACCTTCGGACCCTTGCTGGTCACCATGATGCCCACGTAGAGAACGCCCGTGTAAGGCTTGCCTTCGGCGGCCATGCCCTTGAGGGTCGGTTCGATAATCTTCGCCTTCACTTCGTCGAGGAGGGCATCCGTCACCACCGGAGCCGGGCTGTAAGCACCCATGCCACCCGTGTTCGGGCCCTTGTCGTCGTCAAAGACGCGCTTGTGGTCCTGGGCGGAGCTCAAGATCACGTAGTCCTTGCCGTCGCAAACCACGAAGATGGAGGCTTCTTCGCCGTCCATGAATTCTTCAATCACGACCGTCTTGCCGGATTCGCCAAACACGGCCTTGTCGCCGAGCATTTCTTCGACAGCGTCGTTCGCTTCCTTGTCGGTCATGCAGACGATGGCGCCCTTGCCCGCAGCGAGGCCCGACGCTTTCACCACGATCGGAGCCGGGTGTTCGGCAAGGAACTTCTTAGCGAAAGCGAGATCGGTGAAAGTCTCGAAGGCTGCCGTCGGCACGCCGTACTTCTTCATGATATCCTTGCTGAAAGCCTTGGAGCCTTCGAGGGCAGCGGCAGCAGCCGTCGGGCCGAAAGCGCGGAGCCCGCGGCGGCGGAATTCGTCCACCACGCCAGCGACAAGCGGAATTTCCGGGCCGATGACCGCGAGGTCAATCTTTTCTGCCACGGCGAGGTCGGCAATGGCCTTGGGGTCGGCAACATCGACGGGCACGCACTTGCCGAGGTTTGCCATGCCCGGGTTACCCGGAGCGCACACGAGGGTATCGCACAGCGGCGACTTCTTCACAGCGAGGGCAATCGCATGTTCACGACCACCGCTACCAACAACGAGAATATTCATATCGCGTATCCTTTGTTTTTACGGAGGGAAATGTAGAAAATATAGGAGAACACTACAGTAGCTTTTTTTAAAGTGGTCAAATTCGACCACCATTAGCCCACGGACAAGTTCACGCAATGTCTCCCTTTCCGGGCGACTAGCTCATATCCGAGCGTCGAAAGCAATGCGTTTAGAGTCTTCAAGGTGACATTTACCGGCTGCATGGCACGCAAATTCTGAATCACCGAAGTCGAAATGCCTGAAGCCTTTGACAGTGCACGTACGCTGATATCCTGCTGAGCCATCGCATCCAGCAGCAACTCGGACAAAAGGAAATTCGCATATTCCTTTTCAAAAGCCTTTTTCTGTTTCGGGTCTGACATAACCCGTTCAAACGTTGACTTAGTCTTTTTCATAATACATTCCCTTTTGCACACGATCGTTATAATTCTGCATCAAAAGCATAGCACGTTGTTTCTCGTTCTCAGGAAGTTTCTGGGACTTCTTGCAAAATGCATTCGTCACAATAATCTTTTTCCCGATATAAAAGAAGGAAAGAAAGCGGTCCGGCTGCGGCTTAAACGCATAAATTTTGTCACCCTCATTCCTAAACTTCGTAATATCAGAAATCTTTCCTGAATCTCCAATACGTTTAAACAACACCAATACCTTGCGTTTTTGGGCATCTCTCAATCCATTGAAATACTCTAGCGATTGGCTTACTCCATTCTCGTCATAGAACCATTCAATAGTAAAGCAAAGCCCTTCATAAGCTATAATTTCTCTCATTCCAAATGTATCTCCTTTTTGATACGCTGTCAAGAGTAAACGTGAAAAAAGATGGTTATCGGCTCTCCTTGTTGATGGGAGAAAAAAACGATTGTTCCTAATCACTTAAAATTCGCACAAATACGCAGAAAAACAGCGCATTATGCACAGTTTTGTTTTTATGTATGGGATGACCTTGCTGTGTTGTTGGCGAGGGCATTCCTCGGCATTACTTGGCGCCCGCCTTAGCGAACGCACCCGAGCAGGTCGTGTTCCTGCCAGCTATCCAACAGCATCAACAAGAAGGTTGATGGGCCCCATCGCGGATGCACGTACGGACCATGAGGTCTATGCCGCAATCACAGGGATTTTCGAAATAACGATTATAATATAAATAAACCGAATGACATAGACAACAGGCATATTTTCCGAAAATTTCAAGACATTGACGCACTCAGTTCACGGATATAGATTACAGGACATGAAGTATTTCTTTATAAGCGACTTGCATGTCGATTTCTATGCGCCCTAGTCCCGGAATGTCTCAACTTTACGAGAGCATTTTGAGGCATTCTTTGAACGGAACTTCCTGTCGGCAGATGTTTGCTGTATCGCAGGCGATATCGCGAACGATTACTTTACTTACGTGGAATTTTTGAAGTTTATCGCCGGAAAATACAGCTGCGTTTACGTATGCCTTGGTAATCATGACATCATCATGGAACTAAGCGGACGCTTCGGAGTTGACCGCGAATTTAAAACTTCCGAAGAAAAAATAGCCTACTTCGTTGCCGAAGCAGATAAGATTCAAAACGTCATGTTGCTCGAAAACCGCATCGCCGATGGCATCGCGGGCTGCATGGGAATGTGCGATTTCAAATACATGCACTCGCCCGCCGCATCCGAGGTTATGAACAAAATGCTATGGGCAACGCGATGGTTCGATGGACGACATTGGAACTACATGAAAAATGACTGCGGTCGCCTTTGGAAACATTACGACAACGTTTTCCGGGAACTCTCCAAAAACGACCCAAAATCATGATGTCGCATTTTCTGCCTTTGGAATTCGAGATGCCCGAACGTTACCGGAACGACCCCTGTTCAAACTTTTTCTATTTCCACGGATCGCCCTACCTCGAAAATTTGGACGACGGAAGCATTTGGCAAGCGGGCCACACACACGCAGCAATGAAACGGGAGTTCACCGATGCAAAAGGCAAATGCCACTTGCTCTTATGTAATCCCGTCGGCTATCCCGACGAAAACCCTTATGCAGAATATGGGCTAAAGCGGGAAGATTTTTTGGTGGAAGTGGAGTGACCTGTCCTCGCAATTAAATCGTGTATATCAAAGACAAATCCTTCACTGAATGGCTCTCCGTCATTAGTAGCGATAAAACTTTCATGTGGAATATCGGTCTTATATGACCATGGAATTGGTTCGCCATCATCCGTGAGCGCGTCTTGATCATACCACAAGGCAGAAATATTATTGTTCTTTCCAACACCTCTTTCCAAGTTCCATTTTCCCTTTTCACGTTTCAAGTGAAAATCACCGCCATCGAAACAATCTCCAAAAGCAAAAATAGTTCCTTTTAATTCGATCACATCGTCCGAATAACCTGAAACAATCACTAGTCCACTTCTTTTGGCACATTCAATTTCAATACCCGACAGACCTTCTGATAAATCGCGTTTGCAAAGGATTTTGGCAAATTGTTCCGCAGAGAAAGTTCGATATTTCATAATCAAAACATAATCTACAAACCGCTTAAAATTTTTTCCGAAGTAATTCTGAGTCTTTTCTGCAATGACATTTATATCGTTACATACACTTGCAACACCATCAATAAAAAGATTGATTTCTTTGATTTTGTCATTAACCATATTAACAGCCCCTGTTGATTGCTATCCATAAAAATATATCCGGCGGACTTTTTGTGCAATAGGATGAACTGTTCGGAAATTCCGAACAGTTGACCACCAAGAATTATCACTCAAAAAACGTTTGTTTGAGGCTTAGTACCAATAGTCATCCTCATCATAATCCTCTATCCAAGTTTTAACTTGTTCCGGCGAGACTTTGATGGATTTATTATCCGTTCTTAAAGATACTCTCATAGCAATGTCTGCGCAATAGGTCTAGCTTCACCTATAATAGAGCAGTCAATAATATCAACAATTTCCTGAAAAAAAGCTTCTTCGTGTTATCCATTCCATTCAGAAGCAATGAAATCACCAAGTTGTTTGCGTATTTCACGCCAACGAGGCAATCGTTCCGTCATCAAAGTTTCAAAAACGCGATTGTGACTCGGAACCGTCAAATGCGTGAGTTCATGCACAACAACGTATTCGATGCACTCCTTAGGAACACGGGCTAATTCAAGATTAAAAAGCAAAATGCGTGACTTTTTTGTACAACTGCCCCACTGCGTTTTCATCATCTTGATTTGCCAAGTAAAATTGGAAATAGACAACTGGGCTCTGTCAGGCCAGACCGTATAGCTACAGAAACGCTGCGGCGAGCCAGATGACCTTTTCAGCGAAAATTCTGCAATTCCGTAGCCAAAAAAACAGTTTTGGAGGGGCTTACGAAACTGACTTTTTTTGCTAGGACCGCCCGATTGTACAAAATGGCCTGACAGAGCCCAACAAAATGTAGTTTAAGCTCCGCCTTTTCAAGCGTGTAGGCGGAAGGAGTGAAAAATGAGCAAAGAAGAGCAGCCCAATTCAAGCAAAGACGAGATTGTCGTGTACCAGCCGGAGGGCGGAGAATTCCATATCGAAGTCAGGGTAGAAAACGAGACCGTCTGGCTCACGCAGGCGCAGATGGCAGAGCTATTCCATGCCTCAAGGCAAAATATCAGCCTGCATATAGCAAATATTTATAAGGAAGGTGAACTCTCACTAAATCGAACTGTCAAGGAATACTTGACAGTTCAGCAAGAAGGAAAACGTTCAATAGCAAGAAAACTACTCTTTTACGATTTGGATGTTATAATCTCTGTTAGTTATAGGGTAAAATCCATTCAGGGAACGCGCTTTCGCCAATGGGTTCTCAAGGTTCTCAAGGATTACATGCTTAAGGGTTACTGCGTCAACCAGCAAATGTTGGTGCATCAAACCCAACAAAAGCAACTTGAAAATGTCAACACTCGGCTCACAGCGGTTGAGCAACGTGTAGATTTCTTCGTCAATACGGTTCACTCGGCCCAAAACCAAAAGATAGAGCAGCTTTCGAATGACGTGCAGAAAGTCATGGAAAACTTCATCGATCCAGCAACTTATAAGCACTTCCTGATTTTTGACGGGCAAAAACTGGAAGCCGATGTCGCCTACATGAAGATTTACGGGATGGCAAAGAAGTCTATCATTATCATCGATAACTACGTGGGCGTTAAAACGCATGAACCAAACTCACAAGGCGTACTCTCATCAAAAATTCAAAGTGCATGTCCGCCGGAAACTTTTATGACTTGGCCGGTGAGCATTCTCGCCTGTTCGCTCGCGAGGAATAAAATCGTTTCGGCAATGTCTTCAGGCTGAATCAGTTTTCCCATGGGGATTAACGGGACGACCGACTTTTCCAATTCTTCGTCAATCCATCCTGTTTGTGTCGGACCGGGAGCAACACTGTTCACCGTGATTCCGTACTTTGCAACTTCGAGAGCGATGCTACGTGTAAGGGCTTCCAAAGTCGCTTTGCTTGCACCGTAGGTGATTTGGCCTGCGAAAACTTGAGCCGCATCAGTAGAGATATTAATAATCCGGCCGTAATCTTTGCGATGGTTCACAAATTCTCTTGTCATCAAGACGCTTCCGCGAACATTGACCGCAAAGGTATCATCAATTACTTTCTGGGTAATTTTCTCTATAGTATCGATGCCGTCCATATCGCCATCGGCGGCATTGTTCACCAAAATGTCAATTTTCCCAAACCGTTCAATGGCTGCCGCATAAATTTTACGAACATCCTCCTCGTTAGAAATATCGTTTTCCAAGACAAGGTAATCGACATCCATTTCTTTGAGTTTATTTTCTACTATTTCCGTGCCACCTGCGTTCGCAGCAAAATACCGATCTGCACCATTTTTGTCAATCTCACTTTTGTCAAATGCTCTCGGAATTTTCTTATAGACCAAAACAAGCTTTGCACCTTCGCGTGCAAAAGCAAACGCCGTCGTCGCACCAATCCCCTGCGGATTATTCACTCCTGTAATCAGGGCAACTTTATCTTTTAAGCCGTAATTGAGCATCTATTTTTCCTTCTTTAATATTTTAGCATTTAAAGCATCGCAACAAAATGCAATGAACACCGGTATCACGATCGAATACAAAATCATATTCACACCCTCATGCGGAAAGATTTGCGGAAGGGTTCTAAGAGGGCTTATTGTCATGTAATAAAAGAACAAAATGCTCTCCGAGCCGTTTGACCAATGAAGACGCGTTTCCAAGAAGCCGATAAGCAGCCACGCCAAATGATAAATGGCGACAAACACAAACGCAGACAAGGTAAATTTAAACTTTTTCTGTTTTGATGCAACTTTCTCTAAAAAGAGAACACATGTCAAAATAGATAACAAGCCAATGGCGGGCATAACAAAGCAAAAGGATGGTGTCGGCGGCAGAAACAAGCCAACGACAAACAGAACCAAGCCAAAAAGATACAGCGAATAGAAATAGATTTTGTTCACAATTTCAAATCCATACTTACATTTTATCGAACTTTAACGGCAAAGTTACGCGAGTTACATCATCCGTCTCATCAAAAGTCCATGCGGAAATTGCGTCACATATTGCTTTGTCAAATTTTTCATTTCCTGTTGATGATGACACTACTTCAATTTCACTAATTTTTCCATCGGGCGCAATAGTAAATTTTACTACGATGTCGTATTGAATTTCTGCATCTGGATGTTCACTGTTTTTTACTTCTTTTAAACGAGGTGCCTGCATTCGGTATTTCTTACGAATACTTGAAAGTTTTGGTTTGTTTTTATCGACAATCTCTTTTACATGCGAAGCTTTTCTTCTTTTAGCAGGCTTCTTTGAAAAGTCAGGATCACTTATTCCATCCCATTTTAAAGGTTTATGTGCAGAGTATGAAAGCTTTGAGTCCGTGATGTGCAACCATTGTTTATTGCAAGAATGCTTAGAACTTTCCCACGATTCAATCTGTTCCTTGCTGGATTTTTTGAGCAGAAGATTCTTATATACCTTATCGCTAAATTCTTCCTCTTTAGCAAGCAACCTTATCTTCGAGAATCCTGCGGCCTTAAGTTTTCCAAAAAACTTCTTGTATTTGTAAATACTTTCGTCTTGATACGGGAACGAAACGTTTATCTCGTCCCGGTCGATTTTATCGGCATTTTTCGCTCGTATTTCTTTAAGGATCTTAATTACTGAATCTGGCGATACTTGAGAAACGCCATAAACTCTAGTCCAAACAGGAAGTTCACGAGCGATGTCACTTGTAAAAAAACGAGTAGAATTTGCATCAGCATTAATTGAAGACACCCCACCACCAACGTGGCGACTTATAACAAAATAGCCATCTAGAATAAGCAAGTTCAGGCCAATCGCGTTCGTCTCGCAAAATTTCCTATTTTCACTATTTTTCTTTAATTCTTCCTCAATAGGTTCAAAAAAAGCTTCGTCTAACCCGCTCATTGCCCGCGAAATCGGAGTCTGCTGCGCATGCAATATGGCAGTTAAAGATAAAAGCAATGCAAGAACAAACTTCATAGGTTTAAAATACAATCTTTTCACGTGCTTTTCGTTTCTGCGAATCTTCTTTTAAGCAAATTTACATTGATAATTTTGTAATTTACCTATGTATGTTTAAGCTAAAACAGTATTTTCTGCATATTCTCGCTGCATTCACAATTGCAGTCGGGATTGCCGCGTGCGACTCCGCTAAAGACGAGCCTCAAAACACGCCCGAAAATAAAGCCGCATTCGAAAACGCCATCAGGAAAATATCTGAAGGTTTCCCCAAAGAAGCCGCCTGGATAAGAGTCGCACAATCGCCATATATCCTCACGGGAACGATTCATGTTGATACAAATGAAATTAAGAAAATCCAAAAGACAAATGGCGAGTATATCGAAATCGATTTTGCAATTGATACTGTTTTAAAAGGGGACATTCCTTCAAAAGAGATTATCATAAATAAATATATACACGGTAAGAAAAACAAAAAGGTCCACCGCAACGATTCAAATTTATTCTTATTCAATGGTAAAAAATCCATTGTTACTCTAGCCCTTGGTTACTCGGGCGGTTACTATCTTGAATCCATTTTCCCCGAAGCAGACGAAGTCAAAATAAAGGACGAAATTGCAAAGCAAAACGAAATCATCACCAGCAATGCCCACGAGAAAATCTGCCCAATAGTTCAACATTCGTCTAAAGTCAAAAAACTCATAGAAAACATGCTTGTAGAATCCAAGGCAACAGGCGCATACACCGAACTGGAGAAATTAGGCTTTCAAGCTGTCCCTGCCATTATCTGCCAAATGGACGACCGAAGAGAACTCGCAGTTCAAGGGATTTCGTTAGAAAACAAATCCCCACAAGCTTGGGAAGCGATGCGGCATTACAGCCCCGAACTCGTCGTAGATGTACTTGAGGCCATTTTAAATCAGATCACCGGCAAAAGTTTTGGCACGATTCACAACGGCGGAACAGAAGATGAAAGAGCCAATACTGTCAACGGTTGGCGAATTTACCTGTGGCATTTATTTAACGATTAGCAATTCTTTTCCATCGAAATCCACGTGTGACCTTTTTCGAAATGTTCCGTATGGAAAGTGCGGAAGCCTTCGCGCTCGTAGAACGAGACCGTGCGCTGGACTTCGCCGCAGGTGAACAGCCACACGCGATTGTGCGGCAGCCGCTTCTGGATTTCGCGGAACAGAATTTTCCCGTATCCCCTGCCCTGACATTCCGGCAGCACCATCAGGCGACCGATATACAGCGCACCATCTTCGACACGGCCACGGACCGAGCCAACAATTTTGCCCTCGTCGGAGAGCATCTTAAGCGTTGTGTATTTCGGGAAATCTTCACGCGCCTGCTCCAGCGATTCCTTCAAGCCGGGAGCATCGAGCCAATCTACTTCGGCGGCAATGGCGAAGAACGCCTTGTCATGCAATTTCATCAGTTCTGGAACATCGTCGATTGTCGCAATTTCGATTTTCATGTGACGAATATCTATTTAATCGGTTTCCCTTTAAATTTCTATTTTCCAAAATTTATTAAAATTGAAATACATTTACCGGGGGGCAAAATGTCAAAGTGCCCATTACTAACAATTATAAAAATTAAGGATAAATGGCATGGCAAAGAAGCGTAAGACTCTCCCAGAAGATTTTCAGGAAATTATCGACAGCGGCGATATGGACAAATTCAAGGCGGTATTCGACAAATGCGAGGTGTCCGCCACAGCACGCAGCAGAACGACAGAAAACGCGTTTTCGTTCAAAGGTCTAACTGAGGAGCACGTCTCATTCCTTGCCGAGAATGGCATCGATTTGAATGCGGATTGTGGCTGGGGCGAAACGCCAACGACGAAACTTGCGGGCGACATCAATCTACTGAAATGCCTCATCGAGCATGGTGCCGATATCAACTTCGCTGCCGATGCACGTACCGGGAACGCGCTCTTTGCCAACGCCAGCAAACACAAGGCTCAGGCTGTAGAAAATCTCCTCGCCTGCGGTGCGGATCCCGAATCCTGCGGCGGTTGGGATAAATTTACAGCCCTTGACGAATCACTCCGCTCATGCAACAACGCGAACATCGTCAGCATGGAACGCATCGCCAAAGCACTGCTTGCCGCTAGCGCAAGGACTTCCGACAAGACCAAAAGCTTTGTCACGAAAATTGGCGAGAGTTTTGAATTCTACCGTTCGAAATTTGCACGTGATCGGGTGGAAGAATTCAGCAACGCTCTTGATGAGCTGTACAGAATTTTTGATGTGACGCCCGTGCCGAGGCGAGAACTCCTCAACGAGAAAAAGCCGATAACCGTGAAAAGCTCGACTTGGCAAAAACAGTTTGAAGAACTTTGGGAAATGCTTGTCCCCGGCAGCGGCCATGCGGACACGGTGCAGGGCGAAGTCATACGCGCAATAGGGCGTATCACGAACGAGATTCTCGATAACGGCGGAGTCAACTGGGACGATGATTACAGGAAAATGGCATCCTCGCTGCCAACGTATTTCAAAACGGCCAACGGAGACATCTCAGAGAAAGCGAGTGCTCTCGCCGGAACGATAAGCAACGGGAGTGATAAGGAAACGCTCTATCAGCTGACCGAGTTGGCGGTAAAATGGGTGCTCGAAAACAACGAGCCTATCGCTCTTGAAAAAGTGGAATACAGTCGCTGATAAAGGGCGATTCTATTTTTTAGATACTTTGTCCTAACTCAAATGCTTTTTGCAATGAATCGCCGTTTTCGACATCGCCTTTGTCTTTTGCGCTACGTACAAGCACGCGGCCGACATCCTCCATCTTGAAGAACTTGAGGCAGAGTTCGTACTGCACAAGAATGCTGTCGAACAGTTCTGGGAGCGAGGCGGCACCCACTAAAAGCAATGCCATTTTATGGATGTGAAATGTATCGCGGATCGGATTGTGAAAGCGGTCGATGACTGCTTTAAGCTGGGCGCTCAATCCATAGAAATACACCGGCGAGGCGATGACGAGCATTTCGGCCTTGGCCATTTTTTCATAGACGATTTGCATATCGTCTTTCTGGCAGCAATTATGGTCTTCGCGGCGGAAACACGCATTGCAACCCATGCAGGGATTGATTTTGTAATCGTGAACAGAAACCACTTCGACATGGTGTTTTGGCGAAGCCCCCTTGACAAAAGCATCCACCAGCAAATCGGTATTGCCGCTCTTGCGCGGGCTCCCTGAAAGGACAAGAATATTCATGCGACTCCCATAAAACGATATAGTCTCATCATAATTTACTAAATGCAAACGAAACAGAGCTTTATGAAAATAAACTGCATCGCATTTTACAACAAAATGATTGTATATTTTGAGACAAAGTTTAATTACTACCAATTAAGGGTAAAAAAATGGATGAGATTGCAGCAACGTCGGACGAAGTAACAACCGTAGAACTCGCCACAAGAAAGAGACGTTTTTTCGCATTCCTGATAGACTCCATCATCATTACTTTGGCGGGGAATTTATCGGGACTGTTTTTCAGCGACTTTTATGCGCAGCTTGGCAATTCCGGATTGCTTATCGGAGCCATTACTGTTCTTCTGTATTTCGGGATTTGCAGCAGCAAGATTACAAACGGTCAAACTCTCGGTAAAAAACTTTTAAAGATTCGCGTGGTCAACAGGAACTCCGAAGCCATCTCTGTTCCCAAAAGTTTCTTGAGAGCATTGTGTTTCGCCATTTTCATGCTCATAAACGGTTCGTCCATTGCAAATTCTGTTCCCATCCCGTTAGTTATTATTCTTGGCACCTTGACTTTTTCAATCTTGATTCTTGAAATTTACTTTGTCATTGTCAATAGAAATACATTGCAATCATTGCACGATTTGTTGACTGATTCCTTCGTCGTATCCGTAAAGAGCGAAGGTCAAATTTCTTATACAAACAAAAAGTCATTCCTCTATGGTGCGATCATCATTCCTGTCATTCTCTTGATTATTTTCTCGGGCATAAATTTATTTGCAAAGAACACTTATGTTGCCGACATGGTAAAAATCATCGATGTCATCAACAAGGAACTCCCGGTTTACAACACCTCGATGTACAGGCATTCAGAAACGACAACCGCTTTATCCGGCGAATCTTCTACAATCAAATACATTAACGTTTCGACAATCAAGAAAAATAAGAACGAAGACAACGAAGCGCTGGCAATAAAAATTGCAAAGATTGTTTTCGATTCTAAATTCACGTTCAACGAAGGCGAAAGTCTTTGCATTACCATCGTAGAGGGTTACGACATCGGCATTGCAAACAACTACACTTCAAAGAACATCAACGGAACTCTTGAAGAATGGAAAAAGGTCCTCCCCTTCGCTGACTTAGCAGGCAAACAAACTCAGGAACAGCCGAAAGATGACAAGGAATACGAATTCTTGTGGAGAGCTATCGCTAGATCCCAACACATCGTTTCGGGCGTTCTCCACGTCGATACGAATAAAATCAACGAAATCAAGCAGAAAGCAACAGAACGAATCGAAATCAACTTCGTCATTGACTCCGTTTATAAAGGAGATATCTCAGCGAAAGAAATCATCATCAGAAAAACAATCTGCGCGGGCCAAGAAACTGGCACTCACTGCTATGATTCAAGCTTGTTCAAATACAACAATCAAAGAATCATTGCACCCATAAACGAAAGTGCTTCCGATACAAGCAAGTATGCATTTACGGGCAGCAACGCCAAGTCTATTTTATTAGAAACCGAAGAAAACAAAGCAAAGGTTATAAGCGAAATCGCCAAGCAAAAAGATATCATCGACAACAAACAATACAGCCCCGTTTGCAAAGTCGCAAGGCATTTCTCGGAAGTCAAAACAATCATTGAAAACATGCTAGTCGATTCAACCGCAAAACAGGCCTATGAAAGCCTTGAGAAATTGGGAAAATCCTCCGTTGCCGCCATGATTTGCCTGATGGACGACCGAAGGAAACTCGCAGTGCCTCTCATTACACTTGAATATCCCCCTGCAAGCAAAAAAGAGAACCAATACACTCCAAAGCAAGTCGTCGATGTTCTTGCCATATTCCTAAGACAGTTCGCCGGGAACGATTTCGGCTACATTTACAATGGTGCAAGCGAAAAACAAAGAGCCAACACGGTCAACGGTTGGCGCGTATTCTTGTGGCGCATTGCCCATTAATTATAATTTCTAGAATCTTCTCGAACGCTTGCAGTACGCTTCGTATTCTTCGCCGAAGTCACGGCGGAGCCGGCGTTCTTCGCTGAGCACCTGTACCATCATGATAGCAAAGAAGGCCACGAGCACGATGGCGGCCTGCCAATGCCACAGCCATACGGCAGCGCCCGCGAGATAAACAAGCGTTCCAGTCAGCATGGGATTGCGGTTTATCTTGTACGGACCATCGACCATCAGATGTTGCGTACGCGGAGCCACTTCGTGACCGAAAGCGTCCATCGGGTTCCCCTTGCCGCGATTGCGCATATAGACAATGGTATAAACGCTGAGCACAAGGCCGCCAAGCATCAGCAACGCAGCGCCAATGCCACGAGCGACACCGACCGGCAAAAGCGCCGGCATGCCGGACGCGAGCCACATGATTGTCGGAATCAAGCAGACAAAGAGAATGCCGCCCAAAAGATAACCAAAGAAGTCTCTTATACGTTTCATAATCACACTCCCTTCACGCATAAGATAACAAATCTTATACGCTACCGTTTCTTGAAGACGACAATTTCGGCATCGACGCCGTTCTTGCCGTATTCGCTCACGAGAATGTAGCGTTCGTCGCAGGCGATTCCGAAACAGCGGCTCTCTTCGCCATTTTTTGCACCAATCTTTTCGACCTGATTTCCCCAGTAGCTGGCGTTATCGTCAAGGAGCTTGACGGAGTTGCCGTTGATGTGGTATTCCTGATTGATGAACGAACCCTGCAACACGAAGAGGTTGTCGATGCGTGGCATGTCCTTGACACCGAGGGCGTTGACTTCTTCGATGAACTTCTGCTTCATGGGCGAAGTGGCGTGCGGCAATTGGTCCGCGGGGAGGCGCCAGCGCTTGAGCGACGGGAAATACTTGCGGAGTTCCACCTTGTACTCTTCGCGGGTAAGGCTCTTGCCGGTATTCTTGTTAAATTCGTCCACGAACTGCGAGCAGAATTCCACCATCTCTTCCATCGTGAAGTCGTCCGTGAACGCACCGTCCTTGTAGCAATAGATGCAATATTCCTCGTTCTTGCTACCGTCGGCATTCGTACCGAGAACTTCATCGGTGAGCGGCATCCCGCAGCTTTGACAGAATTTCATTTCCATAAGTTCTCCTTTTTTTATTTGTATATGCTCAAATGTACACTATTTAAAAAATCTCGTCAAGGGGATCTCACAAAAAAAATCCCCTCTTTTAAGAAAGTTCATCAATGGCTTTTTGCAAGTTCGCGAGGAACTTCCCGGCGTGAGCTCCATCCATTTGCGTGTGGTGGAACTGGAACGAAACCGGCAATTCATAGCGGAAAAGTTTTCGCCTGAAACGGCCCCAAATCATAAACGGGTTGTTGAAAATGCCGGAATTCATGCCGACAGCGCCATCGATTTCGGTATCGATAATAGCCGACGTGCCGATGACCATGCTGTTCTCGGACAAGTCCCAATCCTCACAACTTTCCGCTACGATTTTTGTGTACTTGAGGTAATCGCGGTTGAATGTCGCCAAGTCTTCGGAATACGGGATGTCGCAAGAGCTGACTTCGCCTTCGTCGTTCTTGACGATGGTATTGACTGCAATTGTCTCGTATTGCATTAGCTTGCCTTGGACCGGGAGCATGTAAAATTCCTTAACGCTTGCAGCGGCCTTGCCGATGCAGTAATCTATAAGCATGTTAAATTTCAAGCAGCGTTTCTTGCTAACCTTTACAAGTCTTGTGACGTTCAACGTTTTAAAGAATGTCACCATCGGGTTCGGAGCTTGCATCCAAAGTTCGAATGCCATTGCTCTAGTGGTGCTTTTCGGATCGATTTCTTTGGGCATATTCGTTTCCATTATTTCTTATAAGTCTCAAAAAAATGTTGTAAGTGCTTTCGAATGATTTTTAAGGATTCTTTTTTGCTGTTGGGCTGTCGGTCGACTTTTGAAAGCAATATTACGACAGGTGCCGTAATTTCTAGCGCTAGCAGCGCGGAATCGCCTTTCGCAAGGATTCCCTTTTGCACCATCCCTTCGATAATCGCCTGATACATTTTTTGAACGCCTTCGATCTGGTGTCGGGTCGTGATTTCAGCGAGGCGTTCATTGCGGAACTGCTCCTGCACTAGAAAAATGCGCATTTTTCGGATCAAGGGGTCGCTCATGGTAAAGCGGATTTTTTCGACCGTTTCGTGAATGAACTCATCGATGCTATCGGGAATTTTGCCAATATTCTTGTCGGAGCCAAAGTTTTCTTCGTAACGGGCTTCCGCGATATCAATCAGCGAATTCAAGATGTCCTCTTTGCCCTTGAAGTGCTTGTAAAGCGACGGCGCCTTGATGCCTACATTTTGGGCAATCTGTTCTACGCTTGTCCCGTTGTAACCATTTTCGGCAAACAGGGTTAGGGCCGTTTCTAGAATTTTTTCTTTCGTGGACATCTGTGCGCTCCGAGCATCAAAATTTTTAGCTAACGAATATTAGCCTCTCAGTGCATAAATTTAGCTAATATTCATTAGCCTGACAAGGGATTCAAGGAGAAAGAGTCTTCACGAGCGGCTCCAAGGTATCGAGATTCACGAAATCCACCTGCTTGCCGTAGGTAGCGATCAGGGCGCGGACCTCGGCGTTGCGCTCCGCTTCAGGGATTTTCAAAACCTTCGAATACAAAAGCTTCATCATGATTCGATGCTTCAGGCCGAGTTTGGTGTAATCGATGGCGCCGCGAAGGTGGAAGATTTTGCTTTCGTCGTAATGCGATGCGGGAACCTGCTTCTTGATGCAGCCCCTGATGTGGTTGACGTTTTCGGCATCGGTCGAGTCGGCAAGACCGACGGTCGCGACAAACAGTTCCTGATTTGCGGAAAGGCCGCAGACCGTTTTCTTGAGACCCATGACGCCACCTGCACAGAGGGCGCCCAGATAGACAATGCGGTCATAGCCGGCAACGCTCTTCACGTCTTTGAAGAAAACGGCCTTGAGCCCCGTGATTTCAGCGAGGCGTTCGGCGTAACGTTTTGTCGAGCCATAACGGCTCCCGTAGATGATGATAGAATTCATCTGAAAAAATCCCTTACGCGTTGCATAAATTCTTCTCTTTTTGCTCAAATGTATGCCATTTCAATAACTCTGTCAAGTTTCTTGCAAAAAAAGAAACTGGACACCTCCAGTCCATGGATTTTTCCTATCATTATACGGTTTGTATAGTATAGAAATTTTTACTCAAAATTATTTAGATTTTTGCGTAATTTTAATAAAAAATTAGCTTTTTGTATAATTTGGAATATTGATTTTCATTGGATTAATATTTAATTTGTTGTTGTAGAAAAAAGGAAACAAGACTCAAAAAAGGAGATTTATTATGCAGAACAAGAATTTCATTGCCGCTAGATTTGCGTTTATATGCAGCGCTTCGGTTCTAGCTTTTGTCGCCTGCACGAACAATTCTACTGTCGCCGCCGACATGGAAGGTTCTGTTGGCGATATAAATCAACAAACGGGAAATACGAAAATACACAACGAAGATCCGGTTCTTAAAATAGCCTCTCTGGAAAATTACGTGGAGCAGTTCACGGATGACCCGAACGAACTTTCGTTCGACAGCCATGTGCTTGCGTACAACGGAAATTTCCCCAGAATTGTTATACCTCAAGATTCATTGGACGCTAACCCAAACATTATAGCTTTCGATAATTCGCCAATTACGGAAATAACAACTTCTGAGGTTGCCAAATATTTCCCGAACACTGCTGAAGTTACAGGCAATCGGCTGAACCAAGAAAATTGCAAGCTTTATATAGTTCAAACAAACGATGCCAATCAACCGACAGGGCATGTTTTGACCAAAGTTTCACAAGGGAACGTTGAAGTGACAGAAGTAACTCGTGGAGGAACTTGTATTGCAACGAATGCGTATTTCCCGGTGGCGTTCCTTGTGCAAGATTGCGAGGGTTTGATTGATAGAAATTCGCAAATTACATATAAAGGTTTTACAAGCCGAACATGGTGCGGCGATATCATGAAAAGCAACGATGAATTAATGGCAGGAGATTCGTTGGGTCAGGAGCAAAGTTTCTACAAGCCGAATCCAAACTGCGCAGCAAACGCCCATACCGACGTAAACGCTTACGGCGAATGGTTCCGTGCAGATTTAGTGAAATAAGATTTTTGTGAAATTCTCTCTCTTAACCTCCGCTTCAGCGGAGGTTTCTTGTATGATATGATATATCCTACAGCTTTTTCGTGGAAATTCAATTATATTCTGAATAGGTTTCCTCGAAAAATGAAGCATCTTGGTTTATTCGGTTTATTGTTCGTTGCGATAGGGTTCGTCGCTTGCGGTGACGACGGGAGCAGTG
>Ga0310786_10000935_pt1 | contig 46485 bp, 49 predicted proteins | sample AusTroGonzalo_MG_FD_203881 | JGI IMG/M metagenome (GOLD analysis project Ga0310786, IMG submission 203881) | Bovine rumen microbial communities from tropical cattle in Woodstock, Queensland, Australia - Gonzalo_03 (v2) (version 2) | ecosystem: Host-associated > Mammals > Digestive system >...
GTTCCTTTGTTGTTAAAGCCTGTATTTGATATTATGGACTCCGATTCTATATTTCTATCTTGTATGCAAGCTGGGGCTTATAATCAAGTGACTAGAGTGATGATTGAAATAGGTGTGCCAAGAGAATGTGCATTAGAATTAAACAAATTATTATTTCAAAGTTATGATTTAAATAATAAAACGGAAGAAGAGATAGAATCTGAAATCAGAAAAAAACTTATAACAAACAAGAGCAAGCTGCCTTACTGGATAGGCGCTCAATTGAACTTTTTAGGGGGATATGATTTCTCTTTCGAATAAAATACAAGCAAGCTTCTTATACCTCAACTGTGTCAAGATGGCCAAGAAATAGTAATCTTTTTAGAAAAAAGTATAAATGATTTTCACCAATTTTGCCTGAGTCAAAAAGGTTACAACTTATGTTTGGCTAAAAGATTATTTGAGTCGATGTTTGATTTCAGTACGTTAAATGTTATCAAATATAACTATTTGTTTATAAACATCCGTCTAGCTTTGCAAATGTTTTTGAGTGAGTGGAAATTATTTACGGCTGATGATAAATCGTTCGTAAATATATTGCATTCTCTGATTGTTTATGGTATAATAACAATGAAAGGAGTTGTTATTATGCTAAAATACTACGAAATTGAGAATTTCAAGTCTTTTAAAGAGCGTACAATGATTTCATTAGAAAAGACGAATTATAAAGTATTGTCTGATACAAATGTTAGGGATTCACTGTTAAAAGGAATTCTTTTTGTTGGGGCAAATGCTTCAGGTAAATCTAATTCTATACTACCAATTAAGCTGTTACTTGATATATTGTTCAGTAATAATAATATATCATTAGGCGAAACTAAATGTCTGTTTTCGGTCAATCCTAAAGTTTCGCTGAGATATTGTTTTGAAATAGATAATTCCGAAATCAGGTATGAGATAGATATCCATAGCAACAAGGAAAGTATTGATGAGAGACTATATCTTGATGATGAGTTAATTTTGGATAGAAGCAGTAATTACGCAAAGGTGACATTTACCGAGAAGAATGAATACTCCGATATACCTGACAATTCTTTTTTCTTGAGGGAATTATACTTCAATACAAAATTCAGAGGAATGCCGGTACTACAGAAGTGGTTTGAGTTTCTGTCTAACTCAGTGTATTTTGATCTGTATGAGAAAAAAGGGTTTTTGTATAAGGATCAGGATCTTGGACTTCTTTCGTATTTGGATAAACATGGAACAGATGAAATAAATGCGTTCTTTAAAAAGTATAACTTTGAACAACAAATTGAATATGATAGCGAAGTTCATGGCAAGATACTTCAGGTGCAGACAAATGATAAAGATAAGAAGGCTGTGTTTTTTAAACGAAGGGAGATAAATGAACCAATCCCGTTTGATCTTGAGTCTTTGGGTAATCGTAACCTGTTAATGCTTTTGCCTGTTTTCTTTAACTGTATCAGAAATAACGGTATCCTTATTCTTGATGAGTTTTCAAGTGGTTTTCACAACGAACTTGAAGAACTGCTCGTAAAATACTTTATGACTAATTCAGAAAGATCACAGTTACTGTTTGTTTCTCACTCTACAAATCTTCTTTCAAATAGAATCCTAAGGCCGGATCAACTGTATTCTGTTGATTTTAATACTACCGGAAGCCATATAAACAGGTTTTCAAATGAGCAGCCGAGGGAAGCACAGAACCTTGAAAAGATGTATCTTAGCGGCGTGTTTAAAGGGGTGCCGATCTATGAAGAAGATTAATATCAACAAGGGCAAATCTATCGGCAGAGTTTTGTATATTGTTGAAGGATCAAAAACCGAACCTTTTTTACTTGACCATATTTTTGGGAAGCTTTTTGGATACCAAATTGAAACATCACTTAGAGGAAAAAGCTATCGAAAATACAGAGCAAAAGATAATCCATTTTCAAGAGTATTTGTTATTAATTCGGAACAAAGCAACATTGGGTATATCGATGATCCTAATGATTATCTTGATGCTTTGTTTACTGAATTAATAACAGAATATGATTTTGACGTTGATAATGCGGCCATCTATTATCTATTTGATAGAGATGATAAATCAAACGTCGATATGGAATTTATAAAAGAATTGATTTCAAAACTCATAAACTCACGTAGTAACCCAGGAAATGAAAGACAAGGAATGCTTTTGCTTAGTTACCCTTCGATTGAAAGTTTTACGCTGTCAAATTTCAGGAAGTCATCTATCAATATAGAATTCGATACTGGAAAGCATTTAAAGCAGTACTTAGATGCAAACAAGATCAATCATCGCAGGATAGATGAGAAGACTCTGAAATCTGCTGTCAATGAATTGATAGATGCTCTGCAGCTCATAAATGAGTGCAAGTATGATCTTGATGATATTTCTGAATGCAGTAATAGTGTCTTTGATTATGAAGAATCTTATAAGCAGCAGAATGATGTTTATAGAGCTTTGAGTCTTTTGACAATATCTTTGCTCGATTTGGGGCTTATAGAAATATGTGAAGAATAATCTGTAAACGGTGAACAGCATATGATTGTTTGCCGTTTATGTGTTATTACTTTTAGATAGCCTCATTTGAGGTAACATAATGATTAAGTTTGTGAAGAGCTCATTTAATATATTTGTTTGATCCCAAGGTCTTCCTTCTTTTGACTGATTATTCTGCGGAGTTTTCTATCTACCTTCGACTGCATCTTATGTTGCGTCCTCGAATAATCATACTCAATCATACGAGACAAGCTGATAAACAACCCAAAAATCGAATTTGTCAGCATTGCGTTTTCATAGTCCTCTGAATGTTGAATCAACGCAGCAGCATACTCATTTCCTGCCTCGGCGGATTTGGTCAGCCATTTTATCGCCTCTGCCTTGTCTCGTTCTGTATCATCATTTCCAAACAGATACAGCTTACCGAGCAGAAATGAACACCAATGATTGCTGTCAGCGGAATCTTTGAGGAGTTGAATTGCTCTCTTGGCATCATGAAACTCATTATCTTCAAGCAGCAATTTAGCATAGGTGTATGCAGCATAGGGCTTGAGCGTATCGTTATTGCAGACCTTTTCGAGCAGAGCAGTTGCTTTGGAAATGTCTTTCTTATCATCGGAAAGATAGAGTTTTCCAAGCGCATACATAGCATACTCATTGTTATCATTCGATGCCTGCCGGAGATATTTCTCGGCTTTATCCAAGTCTTTGTAAACAATCTTTCCCGACAGATAGATCTTGCCCAGCTTGTACGCAGACAGCGTATCTCCGTTGTCTGCAAGCTCGGTAAGCATATCAATACCCCTGTCAACTTCCTGCTCAATATGTTCGCCGGAGATATATTCAATAGCAAGGAAACGTTTTGCATTCGTGTTCCCAAGTGCAACCGCTTTCTGAATCATATCCAAGCCCTGCGGTATATCCTGATCTGTGTTCTCACCGTACAGGAGAGCTTTTCCGTATTCAAACTGAGCATTTTTGTTGTTCATCTCCGCTGAGCGCTTGAAATAATCAAAGGCTTTTGCGTTATCCTTTTCCGTACCAAGCCCATGCATATACATCCGTCCGAGCTTGTAAAACAGGTTATCATCAGCCTGATCGTTTGCTTCGAGCTTCAGAAATCCGGCGAGAGCCTGCATGTAATAGGCTTGCGACTCAGCATCGTCTTTGGCAACAGCTTGTCCGTCTGCATACATCTGCGCAACTGCATACTGAGCATACGGCTGACCCTGCGATGCAGAAGCTTTGTACCAACTGAAAGCCTTATCGTAATTCTGCTCGACGCCGCTGCCGTAAAAATACATATTTCCAAGGCTGAACTGCGCATACTTGTTTCCGGCTATCGCAGCTCTTTCAAACCATTTAAACGCTTCGGTTTCGTTCTTTTCTGTTCCGAGGCCATAACAATGCATCTTGCCGATGCGGTACCAGACGTAGGCTCTCATATCTTTTGGCTTTACTCTCTGCCAAGGATGCTTCGGCTCGAATGGATAAAGGCAGCAGGAATACGGCTCTATTTCCATCAAGCCTTTGAGTGCCTCTGCATAGTATCGATCTGATTTAGCATCATCTTTCCCTCCAATTTTATCGGTAGTATAGAGCTTTCCAAGATCAAAAAGCGCAAGGACATTTCCTTTTTCTGCTTCGGATAGCAGCAGCTTTTCTGCCTTGAGAAAGCCATCCTGACCTGAGTTATTATCATATATCATTTTACAAGATGCCTTGTAATCCTTGCTCCATTTCAAGAAATAATGGAGTTCTTTGACCTCAACTACCTCTCCTGAATCCATAAACTCATTGGGGATAGGTGCAGGCTCCTGTACTATCTCGCTTGAAAAATTATCGTCCGAGTCATTATCTAACGGCTCGGGCGGTATGATATTTGTAGGCTCAACTTGAAGAACATCCATTTCCGACACCGCATTTATAATCTTATTCTTCACAGAATAAAATGCCGGATTATCCGCCATCGGTGGAAATTCTACTTTTGCAGAAGAATAAATATCGTGCTTCTGTTGCTCCATCTCGCACCAGAGTGCATACATCTTTTGGATGGATTTGTTCTCAGTAAGCTGTAGGAAGATATTGTCAACATTTGCTTTCATCTCCGGCGGGAGGTACTTATAATACATTCTCCCTCGATAGTTACTAAGCTGTTCTGACAGTGCGAGTATTGATTTTTTTAGATTCTCGGTAGAATTATCTCCGGCCTTTATCTTGACAGCAAGCTGATGCATTAGCTCAGCAGACTCCTTTTTCAGATCGTCGCGCAGAGCAGTCTGGCGACCATACAGGTTATATAACTCATCGTGATAGATGTCGTTTGCAAACGCCGAGCGTATTTTTTCTATCCCTTTGTTGGTCAGGAACCCCTCTTTCGGATTGGTAGAGTACACAACAATATGAACATGAGGATTGGTCTCCTTATCGTGAACGGCGGCATACCATTTCAGATTTTTCATACTGATCTTTGATGCCTCTGCGATTACGGGTATCTTTCTTTTCACAAGTTCTCTCCACGAATTCAGATCGGTGTATCCGGTCTGTTCGGCATTATCTCTGCGTAAAGATACAACATGAGTCCAGACTGTACCCTTGTGGTTAGCAATCTCTTTTGCAACAGCTTTCAGCTCTATCGGTTTATCCTCCTGCGAAAACAATCCGTGTTCACCGAGCTTTACAGCGCCGGGGCGGTTGCTGAGATATTTTACATAGTTTTCTCTGTTCGCAATTCTATCAGAGTTTCTCTCGATAATTTCTCCGATGAGCTTTGAAGCTGTTTTCTGATTCGGAGATTTTATATAGTCATCGTACTCAAACATCTCCGTTGTTTCCGGGAATTCTTTTATTATAGAATCAATAAGCTGCTGTTGGTTCTGCATGACCGGGAGAGTTCTTTTGTCAGCTTTGTTTAGAACAACTCCGGGTCTTGTTGCAATGTACTTTACATAGTTACTCATGTTTTTTCTGTTTCCGCTTTTTAAGTAACGGCTTGTAACAATTAGTTTTGGCATACAGATCACCTCAAATTTAAAAAAGTAAAAGGAGAATGAAAATGGATACATTTCTTTCGGAAATAATTAACGCAGTTAAAAATTCAGATTATACACTAATAACTATTTTATTGATTTTATTAATCGCGCTATCTGCTTTTAAAACTTTTCAAAAAATCATTGCTTCTAAAAAGGAAAAAGAAGAAAAAAGAAACGATGAATACAAACAATTACTGATCAGTTTGCTTAAAATGCCACAAGAGGAGTTTCAATTCAGTGAGTGTTATGAGCTATTAAAATATTCGAGAAATCAAAGCAATTATGATAAGATTAACAGATGCATAATAGAAAATGATCTAAACAGAATCATCAAATATATTAAGTCGGAATTGAATTTGATCCAAGGAAAAAGCTTTTCGCGTTTTAGCGGACCAGATTCCGGATTAAAACTAACAGTATATATTTTTAGAGCATTTAAGATTGGTGATTATTTTATTATGCCACTAATACTAACTATTTTTCTTTTGCTTTCCATAGGTTTATTATTTCCAGTAATTGTTATGCCGGAAAGTAATTCTCAGTATTTATGGCTTATAATCGCGCTTATAATTCTAGCTATTTGTATAATCGTTTCTTATTCTATTATATTTACCGATCGTTATATATTTATCCCGATTTATAAAAAAGCTTTATACTTTTTTCCTGTTATAGCATTTCCGTTTGAAGTTGTTTTGCCTTATTTTGTTTGCATGGTGGTATCAGTAGCAGTTTATTTGCTTTTGTTGGTACTTATCTATCTTGGCAGAAATAAGGACTTAATAGATATATCTGAAGTAACTCAGGAAAAAACCAGTGGCAAATACAGAATGATTAACGACTTTATATCCGACAATAGCTATGAAACAAAACTATTTGATGATAAAGGCGTAAAAACATTTGCAATATTTGAACGTTACGAATTAAAAGCTGTTTACATTTGCAAAAAATGCACCAAGGGATACAAGCTTGATAAAATCATATCGGGTAATAGCTATGATAATATGACAGAAGAAGATAAAAAAGAAATAATGAAACGGATTAAGAATCAAAAGATTTCTATTGATAAGGATTGTTTTATCACTAATTGTTCTGAAACTCAACAGCTTCCTCATAATCAATGATTCCGTTTATCTTGCGGACTTCGTTTATGCACATTGTGTGTAGCGAACGCAATGTTTCATCATCTACCTCATTAATTGCCGCAGTCATATGAGCGATCTTTCCCAACTCAACTGCTACTTTAAAAAGCAGACGGGAAAGCCGCTGCTCCGTTCCTTTTATCTCAGCTTTTACTGTTTCGGTTATCAGCGGGCTGATATAGTCCACGCTTTTTTCTTCGTCAAGATAACCGAGATAGAACTTGATCGCTTTCTCAATAAACTCACTTTGCGACCTGCAATTGTCGTGCTTGAAATGCTTTTCCACGTTATCCAGCGTCTCCGGATGAAGCCAAAGCGAGAAGTGCCGCTTGTTTTCAAAACCCATTCATTTTTCACCTCCAATACCTATGTTTTGCGCGTGTTTTCGGGCAAAAAGGCAGTTACAATATCGGTTTCCCAAAAAGAGTCAATTCACAATACCGTAATGCTGAATCCCGCAAACCCCGCAAACTCGCGGCGGGCTTTGCCCGTCGCTGTTAAAGATTCGGGCAACAAGCCCGAATCTTTAACTTGCAAACCAAACACCCCCTTCGGACTGCGCTCCACAGCCGCAAAAAAGGCCGCGAGAAATGCCCACAAACTGCCTTGGCAGTCTGTGGGGTATCGTTTCCCGACCTCGGCTCTGAAAGCGGCACACAGGGCGCTGTGGTTCGTTACACGGGCGAACCGTCTCCCGCATCACCTGACCTTTTTCTGCACACGTGCTTGTCGTTTACACTGTCTGCCTCTGGCTGTGTACCCTCCACATAAGACCTCACCTCCTTTGGTACGAACTTGTCATAGAGCATATCCACAGCCTTTTCCATCTCAGCTTCGAGGGTGCTGCCCTTGAGCTTGATAAAATAGTCGAGAGCCTTGATTCTGCTCTCCGGTACTCTGACCTTGATCAGCTTGTCCATAGCCTCACCCCATTTCTATATCATCTTCCGAGGGCTGATCGTCATAGTCCTCATCGCAGTCCTCGGTTTCATCCTCGGTCTGTTCCGGCTCCCTTGAAATAATACCGTAGAGGCTTCCGTCAAGAGAAGAGATGATTCCATAATCGGTAACGGTGCAGTCCTTGCGTTCAAGGAGCGCTTCTCCTATCTCAGCAAAGCTGCTGTCGCCAACAACGTTCATATCGAATTGTCTGTTTACGATATTTTCCATATACCGAAAGCCGTAATCATCCGCGCTCTTGACACTCGTGTCAAAGTCATATCTGTGAAGTCTGTCTATCAGCTCGTTGATCTCGCCTGCGCTCATAGGCATCTGCGTTGCCATTGCTGCCTTGAGCCGGATCACACCTCTGCTGCTCAGCCGGGTGCTTATCTTTTTTGCGACCGCCTGATAGATATACGCTTTGGATATATCGAAATCGGACGGAGGTGCTGTGTTCGGGAGTGCCGACTTAAACCCGACTATTTCAAGGTCATCGACCTCAACTCCGATATCTTGAGCGAGCTCACCTATCCGTCCGGCATCCTGCGGCAGATAATATATCTCACCTGTCTTGGCTGCATCTCTGCCTTTCGGTGCTATCGTCAGACAAAAGAACGACTGCTCCGGCTTTTCAATTGTTATCTCAATATCGATCGGCTCATAGTTATCGGGGATAACATAGTAGTCGTCTATAAATACTCCACCCTCTCGGTCGGCCATTTCTCTGCCTATTGTATAGGTGTCAAGGTAGGGAATAGCTTCTTCGGGGACATCTTTGATCTCTTCGAACCACTCATTGTCGATCACGATCTCGCCGTAGTCATAGAACGACTTGCATGGAAACACCGGGACATCCGGCGTGTAGGTTACGGTTATCAGCTCGTCAAGGCTCCGGTCATAGTTCTCCTTGAGAAGAGCCTGTATCATAACATTGTGTATTTTAGTATCGTTGTCACAGCCGTCGATGCGCTCGGCAAGGAGATTGATCTTGTATAGGTTATCATCAAATCTCATTCCCTCCAGCATCGGGACTGCACCGCAGCGAACCACCTTGCAATCGACTTTGCTTTCATTGTAGAGCCGTAGCTTGTCAAGCGCATCCCTGAGCTGATATCTGTCTGCCGGAAGCACCAGCTCGGTCGTAAATTTCCAATTCCTTAATTCAACTCTCATTTACATTCCTCCCATTTCAATATCGTCTGATTCATCCTGCCCGGACATCGCCTGCTCGAGCAGCTCCTTTTCATAGCAATAGCAGTAGCAGTCATAGTTTCCCGGATTGGGATTGCACCGGAGATAAAAATCATATCCGTTGCACTCAGCCTTGAAGCCCTGGCTTCCATCGAGCTGCTCGGTCGGAAGGTTCTTCAGATAAACCCTCATGCTTTCCCTGTCCCTGAAAATGTGTTTTCTCATTGTTCTGAAAATATGGTCAAGCGTATCCGAAAGCTCATCGTCGTTCATTTCTTCATGCTCACCCCACCAAGAATGCCAGAACTCATCTCCTGAGCCAAAGTCGATACGGAGATGCCCTATCAACGCTTTCTTATGTTCGCCGTCTGAAGAGTAAAACAGCTTATGTTCGTTCTGCTCAGGCTTGGTTATCATAATTCTTTTACTATGCATTGCTTTCAACCTCACTTTCATTTGAATTATCATTGTTGCTGCTGTCATCGGGCGGGTTCCTTATTGCCTCTATCGCATCGTCAACCTCCGGCGGATAGCTGATGCCCTCGTAGGTACACCACGATGACCATGTGCCGTCAACCACAGCCTGCTTGGTCACATAGCCGGGGATAGCAGAGGAGAAAACAACTTGCCCGCCGCCGATGTAGATACCGTGCTTGCTGCCGTCATAGAGGCCGAGACCTGCGATGTCGGGCATCGTTGCGAGGTCACCCTGAACGGTATATGTCAGCGTAGTCCAGGTATCTCCGAACTGTTCGGTTGTCGGTTCGTAGTTCAGGTACCCGACTATCATTCCAGCGTTGTCGGCATAGCGGATATTATCTTCTTCGCATTGGTTCCCGGTGTAGCCTGCCTTGTAGCCCCACCCGGAGATATAGGCGTTGTCAGCCCACCGTCCGAGGTCGGCGCAGTTCTTTGTTCCCGGATCGTCAAACATATACGGATTGATCGTCAGATTCATTAGCCCCGTGTAGGTTCGCAGATACTGATCGTAATCTATCACCACACCGTAGGTCGAGGCTATTCCTGTTATCAGGTCCTGATCATTCGGCGCGATAGCGAAGAGATGAGCATAGCTTTCTGCATTGAAGCCGCTGTACTCAGACAGGCAGCAAACATATATGATCTGCGCCTTTCGGGTCTGAATGCGCACTCCCGCATTTGCCATTGCCGCTTCGATCTCTCTGTTCATCCGATTTATATCTTCAAGCTGTGCCTGCTGCTCCGGCGATAGCCGTGCATATACATCATTCGGGCTGATATGGAGATCAGCCTGATCCATAGCATCGTTTCCGAAGCTGCTCATTGATTTCAGCACTGCTACCGGCAGGAACATCAAGGCAAGAAATCCCGCAATGATACTCAGCACGGGTACCCATACTCTTTTTCGCTTTTCCTTATCCCCGGCAAGCATCATGACGAGCTTAACAAGCAGCGCTTTCATTGACCTTGTACCTCCTTACCCTGAACTCGGTGTTCCTGTCGAGTGTTATCATCTCGAGATGGTGCTTGTATTCAAGCACACCGATCTCGGTATCAAATAAAACAGGTGCGCTGTGTAAGCGCACCCAACCCTCGAATGTGTTTTTAATGTTCTGTGTGTATCTGACCTTCCAGATCCCGAATTTCTGCATCGGCATCACCCCCTTTCAGTATTTCGATCATCAGTTTGGCTCCGTCCCTGAAGCCAGACTCATAACAGTCTGTGCTGAACATATCATTAAGCTCTCCGTACTTAGCCAGCAGCTTTTCAAGCATAGCATTCTGCTCATCGTTAAGCATCCCGACAAGTCTGCCGTGATCATAAAGCCATTTGCGATGAAGCTCCTTGTAGCCCTTGATGCTCTCTGTGCTTTTCTCAATCGGCACGTTGTTGCCCATATAGATATCCTTTATCATTCCCATTTGGAACACCTCCTTGACAAGACAGGATACCACAACTGGCTTTGAATAGCTATTCATCAATGTGGACAGATTATCCCGATGCCGTTTGGTTACATTTCCATATCGACCTCGGCAGCTTCGGCTGTCGGCTCAAGGTCATAGTATTCAAGCGCATCGCCCTTGTCCATCAGTTCATAGAGCAGACCGCTGAGGCTGTCACCGTAACAGCCGTATTGCTCGTCAAGGCTTTCCGAGATCATATCCGACAGCACATTCAGCGGGTCCTTGAACTGTAAAAGGTATTCGGCTTCGTCCTCCTGGATCACATCGGGAACACACCTTGCAGCATAGTCTGCTGCGGCAATGTTGGATGCAAGCAGCACAAGATCCTCCGGCTTCATGTGGAGCCATGATTCACGATGCTCTGCATAACAGCTGGTGAGCTTTTGTATAAGCATTTCTTTCTTCGTCATCGTATTCACCTCCTTATCTTCCTCCGGCAGTCCCGAACAGAGCAGCCTTGTGCGGCGGTGCGATGACCTGAAGCAGATATCGCTCGTTGCCGCAGCGGTACAGGCATATCGTTTTCTCGGGATAGTGTATCAGCGCATATTCCGACTTTTCCATTGACTGAGCCTCAATGTATTCATTTTCATTTACGCTGCCGGGATAAAAATCAAAATGGTGAGACGGTATCGAAAACAGCGGCTTGGTAAACTCTTTGATCTCGGGCAGCAGAAAATCATTGATGTTCTGCGATGCAAGGATGAATGAACTCTCCTTTTTGCGGACACGCTTCATACCGTTTCTGATGTACTCGATTGCCGTTATATTCGACAGGAACAAGTACAATTCGTCAATCGCCGCAACCGTATTTCCGCGCCCCAATAGCTGATTGCTCATGTAGGACAGTATGTTGAACAGCAGAGTATCCTTGAGCTTCTTGTTCGTATCCATAAGTCCCTTTACTCCGAATGCAACGAAGTCGCCGTCCACGATGTTGGTATGTCCATTGAAATATTGTGACTCGGCGCCCTTGCACATCGAGTGTATTCCGAGGCAGATATTCTGCAGGGATTCCTCTGTGTAGAGGTGTTTCTTCTCGCTGTCGAAGATCATAAACTCCTTTTCGACCAGATCGTATAGGTCTGACATGGTCGGATAGTCCTCGGAGATCAGTGTGCTGAAATCCGTGCTGTCGGTAATGCCGAAACGGGCGTACAGCTTTTCAAGCATGATCTCAATGGTGTCGATCTCCGCATCGGTGAAATCCTTGTAGGCTCTGAAAAAGTCCTTGAGGTAGGATATATGCTGACTAAGCCTTGTGATCTGCCGGAAGGTCTCGGTGGTCTCACTCTTGTCGGCCTCGCCCCAGGCTTTCGGCTCAAGGGGGTTGATCATATACTGCCCCGACATCATGTCGATATAGGTGCCGCCGAGGTTCTCGGTCAGCTCCCGGTATTCCGCTTCGGGATCGAGTATCAGGACCGACTTGCCCGCTTCCCGCTGATTGCAGAGGATAAGCTTCATCAGATAGGATTTACCCTGACCGGAGTTTCCGAGGATTATTACATTACTGTTTGTCCTGTCCTCGGTTCGCTTGTCAAAGTCCACGATGATATTTGTTCCGAACTTGTCCCGGCCAAGATAGAAGCCGTTCTCATCCGTCTTGCCCGAATAGCTGAGAGGATAAAGATTAGCCACGCTTGATGCGGGCAGCACTCGCTCCGTCCTGTATCCAAAGTTATTGCTTCCGGTCGGCAGCACCGAGAGGAAGCCTTCCTTCTGCCGCAGGAGCAGACGGTCAACAGATATTTTTGAGCGTGTCAGCTCCATCTGTATCTCGGATTCAAGCTCTTTCAGCTTTTCTTCCGAGGTCGCCTTGAATTCAAGAAATACCGCGCAGTGCAGCAGCGGCTCCTTGTTTCTTCGCATATCAGACAGCAGTTCAACTACGTCCTGGATGTCACCCTGTGCCTTGATCGACTGTGAGACATCGTTGGTATTGCTCATCAGATGCATCTTTCTTGTTGCGTGCTGAATGATCTTGTTCTGCTCGGCAGCATCCACAAGCCTGTTGTAAATGCGGACAGTAACCCCTGTATGGTCGGCGATATGATGAAGAATAGCCATTTCCTCGGTGGAGGGCGGATATTCCGTTATTGCCCAGGTGCTTTTGTAGTAATTGCCGCAGATATAGTGGTCGGGGTAGAATTTTATCATTCCCGGCGCGATGCGGTCAAAATATGTCTTTACGGCATATTCCTCACTCACCGCCGAGTTTTTCTGTTTCGCCTTCATTGTCATTCACTCCCTTCATTATCATATTTTCTCCTTCGACATCTTCGATCATATCCCCCGTAATGCTTGTACCGAAATACAGCGCCAGCATCCTCTTGATCTCGGCCTTGTCGAGACGGTGCGCGATGAATCCGTTGTCCTTGATGACTTTGCCGATCTCGTTAAGGCGGTTGAAGATATAGCTTTCCTTTTCCTTCCGGAACCGCACCGCAAACAGAAACTGTCTCGCCGTAGACATCTCGACCTGAATGCTGTCGAGATACTCCATGTCGGCTTCGAGCAGTTTTCTGACAGCCTCGTTCTTCTCCTTCGCAAGACGTTCCTTGATGTACGCCTTATTGCTGTCAAAGTATTCGCAGGAGTCTGTTGCTATTATCTCAAGCTCCGGTACTGCGGTCAGCAGAGACATCATGCGGTGAATCTTGGTGTCAACGCTCACCGCCGACAGCACACTGATGTTGGTGGGCTCCACCGAGAAGAATGCGATCTCAGCCTTGTCGGTCTTGATACCGTAATTGGTAAAGCGTTCAAAGCCTATGAGACTCTGAACGCTGTTTTTCTTCTTTGCCATTGTTATTCTCCTTTCGCCCGGCACTCAAATCTCTGGTCTGCGAGGACAAAGAATCTGAATGCGTTGATAAGATAGTCTATGATCGCCATATCGTCCGTCCGTATCGTCAGGAAAGCAAAACTCCCTGTCCACGCAAGGGGCAGGATGTTCCACAGATTTACAAGCACGATGACCGACAGTACGATCCCGGCGCATATGATGATAAAGTCCCGGACGTTCCAGAACCACAGCTTGACCGAGGCTCGGAGGTTTTCGGGGTAGTAGTAGGTTTTCATTTCATTCCTCCCGTTATTTCACTAATTTTGCGACCTTGGATCCCATGCTCACCGTGCTGCTGATCGCCACGGGATTGAGTTTGACGGAAGTCTCCAAGCCGAACATCTGCGCTATCCTCGGTACTTCCGTTGCAGACAGGCAGATGCCCACCGCAAGCAGAGCATGCTGGGTGTAGGTCAGCAGACCAAGGTATAGAATTATCGTCTGTAGAAACGCCGTGACGCAGGTCGCAATGACTTGTTTGCACCAATTCGTGAAGCCATCCACATATCCACGCGGTACGCTGAACATATACAGGCTTCCGATAGCAATCTGACAGAGTATTATTCCGCCGCGCTTTATGTTGGCAAATATAACCTTGATCGTGCAGTAGCCGAAAAGTATTATAAAAAACAGGCTGAACAGCGATACATCCGATGCAAGGGCTACGATGACCTCCAGTCCGGTATCCGCCACCGAGGACGATGTTCCCGTGATGAATACTCCGAGTAGATCGCTCGAGAACGATCCCTGCAAGCCTACGCACAGCTCATACAGCTTCGTCGGTATCACTGTGAACAGCGATGCTGCCATGAAGCCTTTCAGTATGTTAAGACATGTATTCTTGATGTTGGCGCTGCCGTTCTCGTAGGCCACCGCCGTGTCAAATATAGCCACAAGCATACCTACCACGAACAGCATAAATCCAAGCGACCGGAACAAGGTCACGAAAGCCTGTACCCAGCCGAGGTAAAAGATATCTGCTGTGGTCTCATTTATAAACTCGAAGAGGTCTGCGACCGCGCCGTAGATGGTATTGAACAGCCACTCAAACATTTGGTCCCATATCACATCGGTCACGGCTCCGGCTACAGCTCCGATGGTGTGATCCCACACCCAGCTTATGCCGTCACCGATTGCGCCGATAACATCTCCAATGAATTCAAACATCAGCGGCCACCCCCTTTCGTTATCTCACCCTTGATCCTGTAAAGTGAAGTCCTTCTTGCACCGTTTGCATGAAAGCGGTGAGTGCGTGTTATGAGACCGTTCCTTTCAAGATCGTTCAGAGCTTTGAACACCGTGCTTTTACACAGCGATATATCCTGTGCTATCGTTCCGACTGCAGGGAAACACTCACCTCTGCGGTTTGCGCATCGGCATAGATAACAGAACACAGCCACAGCACGGTGCGGAAGCCCCATATCATATATTCTTCTTGGCTGTATCAATTCACCCACCCCCGGTCTTTAATATCATTTTCTTCTTTGTCATTCTTTCATCTCCTTCGTATGCTTCATCGGTATCTACCGTAAACTCGTATCCGTCATCGTCGGGCATTCGCTCGACCTTTTCACCTCTCGGTTGCGGTTTTGCCGAAGGATACTTCTCGGCAACAGCCTTGAAAAGCTCCTTGCGCTCCATGTAGTGTACGGGCCTTGCACCTCTGTCCTCATGGATGAAAGGCGCTCCGAATTCTATGCCCCACTTAAAGTAAAGTTTGAGCTTGCTTATCATCGGGTGCGTCCCGGTTTTCATAACGATGAACTGTCCTTTGGGCATTGATTTCAACTCGTCCACCGTCATTAGTGAACGCCCTATCATCTGCACCGTCCGTGACTTATCCTTCCCGAGACTTACATACCCCGACTGAACTGTCTGCTCGCCGAGAGCTTTTGACAGCACTTCTGCTGATTGTGAATTTGGAGCAAACCCTCCAAACACCGTTAGCTGCGTATTGTCGGTGATGATCTCCATGCCTTGCTTGCCGTAGGTCTGCTCAAGCTGTGCGAAGCTCTGGATTATTGCCACTATGGATATCTTTCGGCTTCGGCCTGCAGAGAACATCACCTCGGCACCCTCTATCTTCGGGAAAGTGCCGAACTCGTCAAGGTAGAACATCACCCTATTGGGTAACGATCCGCCATATTCATCTGCAATCACTAGTATCTCACGGTAGATCTGCTGTATCAGCAGGCTGACCATAAAATACTTGCTCTGATCTTCCTCCGGCAGCACTATGAAAATAGCCGACTTTTCATGCACGAATCGCTCGGCATCTATCGCCGTTCCGAAGCAGAGTATCTGCTCCATCTCCGAATCAAGAAAGCTGTTGAGCCTTGAAAGCGCCGTTGACAGAACAGACCGCATTGCCTGATCGGAGCTGTTAAGAGCTGCACCCGCCAGCCACTTTGCCTTGTGATCGTTGGGTAGCCGCTTCATCAGCGTATGAAAATACAGACTGCCGTCCTTGCTGTTCGCAGGCTTTGCAATCAGGTCCTGAATCAGCTTGAACACCGATACTATGTGACGCTCTCCCGGATTGCCGAACTCTGCAAGAAGCAGGATCGTTGATGACAACAAGCCCTCGGCTGCATCGTAGAAGAAAGCATTCTGACCGTAGTTGGCATTGCCGCCCTCAGAGCCGATGTTGATTATCGTTTTTGCTGTGATCTTCGCGTACTTTTCTGCTTTCGCTTTTGAAGCAAGGTCATCCCGGTTCTCGAGATATCTGTCCATATAGTAATTCACAAGGTACAGTATGTTATCTTCATCGCTCCTGGTCGGGTTTCGCAGATCAAGCACCGATACGTTGTAACCGTATTTGTCACGGGCAATCGAGCCGTAGTTCCTCGCTATATCGCCTTTCGTATCTGTAGAGATGAACGACATCCCCGAAGCACAGGCAAGCTCAAGGTTCGGATAGAGAAAATACGCTGTTTTACCGACACCCGCAGCGCCGATCATAAGCGTATGCACATCTCCGGTATCCACCAAAGCTGTCGTAAACTTGTCCCGGCCTTCGCAGGCTACTATCGTTCCCTGAACAGTCGGAAGGTTTTTTCCTTGCCGCCAAAGATGAGGTGCGAATGGCAGAGAGGAAAAAGAACGATGTATCTCGCCCTTAGTCGCCCACCTCGCCGTTCCGTGCTGACCGTCACCGACCTTCTTTGATTTAATGCTGTTTATACCCCGGCTATCGAGGATATTTACTACGATAACGAATGCTATAAACACTACGGTCATTACCCCTATGATTATCATCTTCTTTTCATCCAAGCTATCACCTCATATTCTTCTTTCTGCTATATATCTATTCCTTCATTTTAATCCTTCAAGATGTGTACTGAATACACTACCCATATCCACTTGACAGATCATAGGAGCCCTCGTCCTGGCTTTCATCCGATTCGGAGACCTCCGGCTCCGATAATGATATATCTGCTGCGAGTTTAACGGCGCTTTCGGCAAGCCTGAACAGCTTTTCTGCGGTGTTTATCTCCTGCTCCCTTGTCCTTGCTCTCTGACCAAGGTCTCGTGTGACATCTTTCATACATCTGTTCAGATCATTGATACGGCTTTGTCTGAAGCCCTTATCTGAATAGGGCTTGTATTCGGCTTTCAGCTTGCTTCGGAGCTTCTCGAACATATCCCTTTCATTTTCCTCTCCGCGATGTCTGGAGGCAAAAAAAGCCGAGCCTGCAAGCGCATACTCGGCGAGATATTCATACTGCTCATTCTTAACTGTTGCCTGTAATCTCGACAGCAGACGCTCCGGGACACATCGGTAAAAGTTCAGATCGTCTGCGGTCTGCATCACAGCAGTCATCCTCATATATGGCTCCGCACGGATGAATTCCGCACCGTGCTTTGCCTTCAGATCCTCGTTGAAATCCTTATGCTCGGGAGTTACCCGATAGATATCGGTATAGCCGTTTTCGTTCAGAATGTCTTTGAGCCTGTATGCCGCATCTATCCCGCCCTCATCGTTGTCAGTGCAGAGATAAATGCGGTCAAGGTTCTTATGAGTTTCAAGTGCTTTCAGCACCGCTGATTCATAGACACCGTTCATAGCAATGTAGCTGTGACGTTCCCAATTATTTTTGTGGAGCGTTATGAAAGACAGCATATCTATCGGCGCTTCAAATACAAACAGCTTATTGCTTTCACCGAAGTGAGCGAAGCTGTATTCTGTATCGGAGCCCTCTATTGTTATTCTGAATGACTTGCCAAATGTTGAAGTTGAGCGTTTTGATGCCTGTTTCGGCACACCGTTCTCATCAAGTCCCACGAACACCGCATTATGATGTTCCTTGTCCTCGTACAGTGTTTTTGCCTTTGCAAAGTGTGCAATAACATCGGAGTCGATGAACCTCTGCTTGATAAGATAGGCGAACACCCTGTGCATATCCTTATTTGGCTCGGGAAGCTCAAACGGTTTCCTTTCTTTTCTTACCGCTGTCGCCTCGATATTCCTCTGTGGGCATTTGGAGATGCTTGTACCTAGAAGCTCCTGCACGGCGGTGACAAAGTCCATGCCGTAGTAGTGCTGCATAAACAGTATCGCTCCGCCTCCGATCTGATTCTTATGATCGAACCAGGTCGAGCCGTGGATCATGATGCTGTCATGCTTTCCGGCACCGTCAGTATATATGAGCTTGTACTCCCGTCCGGCTCTCTCAAGGCGTTCACCTCTCATCTGCAGGAACTGTACAAGGTCTGTGGTGTTGGCGGCTATCTTTTCTTCTTCCGTAAATGGTATGAATCTCAAATGACCACCACCTATTCAAGCAAGGTCGGGGAGAATTCGTGCTTGACACGGTCTGCGACTTCAGCACGTTTGGCATCGTTGAAACGATCCATACCGCCTACAAGGTATCCCGTTATTCTGCGGATCCTCTCAAAGGGCGGCTCATCGTAATATGTCGTTATATCCACATACTCGCCGTCCACCTCGATGACCATACGGTTCATCTTCCGGTCGGGATATTTCTCACGGATATATTTTTCGTAGCAGCGTATTTCTTCCATAGGGAGCTCTGCACCCTTAACTGTGATCTTCATACACTCACCCCTTAATACTCAACGTTATCGGCCAGCTTCTTCAGCAGAGAAGCAAAGCCCTGCCTGTCCATCATATCTGCGGAGATAAAGCTGCCGGAGATCAGCGTGAGCTTATTCTCCTTGACGATAACAACAGTTTCAGCATATCCGTAATAACTGCCTTTGCTGTCGGTCTTTTGGATAGAGCAGCTCCGGCTGTACTTACCCTTTGAGACGACAACGGTCATACTGCTGTTCTCGGAGATCATATTCTCGGCGGTCACACCGTCGAGGGCATCTACCGTATAGCTGTGATAGTTATCCCCGAAGGTCGAGAGGATGTAGCTGAGACTGTACCCAAGCTGTGCCTTTGACATATCGATGCTCATAACATCTACAGTTCCGGTGCCGCTTTTGCTCTTGACCGCGAGCTTCTGCTGATTGGAGGTCTTTTCGGCTGTGATCTCAAAACTGCTGTCCTTTGTTGCCGTTTTCACAAGTGCATCGGTATCGCCGAAGCTGATATTCTGCCCCCAGAACTCTGCGATAAAGGTATCCTTGCGGAGTTTTTCACGAGCCTGAGTTTCCTCGGGAGTGGCATATTCCTCGGCCTCCGATTCGGCGGCGGTGGTGACAGTTGTGGTCGTTACGGTGTTCTGCACAGGTCCGATATTTCCGCAGGACGAGAGAATAACTGCCGACAATGCGGCTGCGAGTATTATTGTTTTCTTCATAGTATTTATCCCTTCTTTCACATTTCAAAATCTTCAGACTCGGATTCATCCTGTTCGATAAAGCTGTCAAGGTATCCGTTAACAGTTTCGCTTATTGCAGCATAGGATGCAGCGTTAAGACTCATGCCGTACCAGTCGTAATCACCTTTTGAGTAGCCGCAAATATGCGGAGAGATCTTTTCTCCGTAATTCGTCTGCTTCTTTCCGAGTATATCCTCGAAGGTCACCACCTGTGAATCAACAACGCCCTCGCTTCGGTTCATGACCTTGATCTTAAGACGGTCATAGTGATCTGCCATAATACCCGTAGATATCTCCAGCTTTCCAGTCAGACCGCCGTCCATACGAAAAGTACAGGCTTTGCCGATATATTTCGGGAAATGGATGTTATCGCATTTCTTTACTATTTTCCTGAGTTCTGATTCAAAAAAGTTCATAGTATCACCCTTTCAAAAATATATGGAGAGCCCGTATCTGCGGGCTCTCCTGAGTTGTTAAACGATATTCCAGATGTACAGCGGACAAGTGAGTGTAAAGATAAGACCGCCGAAAATGATCGCTATCGGTGTCCATTCCATCTGACCGTGCTTACGGTAATCAAGATATGCGCCGCCGATCTTAACAAACAGCAGTATCGCCAGCAGTATGTCAAGACACGGGAACACCACGTTATCAACGATGTTGACGATCTGCTGTCTTGCAGTGGTCCAGGTGCTTGTCACAGCACCCGCTACATCTCCGGCGGCAAAGGCTGTAACGGACATTGCAAGCATCGCTGCAACAGCCAGTCCCGCCGCCGAGACAAATCTCATTATCTTCTTCATTCGCATCATCCTTTCCTATATTTTCATAGCTTTCCAGTCCACATCCCAGAAAGCTCCTGTGTGGTTCAAATAAAGCAGCAGCCCCAAAAGGGCAGCCGCAGCGAGAACTGCGGCTATGGTTATTACCCTTCTGCGCATATTACTTTACCTTTTTGCGAGTTGCGATCAGCAGGATAGCTCCGACAGCAATAGCTGCGAGAGCGTATGCTATGCCATGATCATCCGCATCTACTCCGGTCTTGGGAGGAGTAGAAGGCGGAGTTTCGGGAGTATGCTCGTCGTACATTACCACCTCAATGACAGTTCCGTCCTCGTTTACAGTAAAGGTCACATCGTTGGCTATCTCATATCCGTCGGGTGCGGTTATCTCTCTCAGCGTGTAGGTCTTTCCGGCGATAAACTTGCCCTCGATATAGTGGGGTTCGGTCGAGGATATCCACTCTTCAACTGTATTTCCGTCCTCGTCGATTACGATGAGTTTTGCTCCGGGGAGCTCATCTTCATTCGTGATGTCCTTCTTGCTTATCTTGACCTTAGTTGTGTCATCGATCATCACGATAGTGGGCACTCCGTTCTCGTCAAAAGCTTCTGCCTGTACTCCGTTTACGGTAACAACATTGTTTCTGTCGATATCGAAAGAAATATCCGTTGAGATAACAAATCCCTCCGGAGCCGCGGCCTCATGCAGAGTGTAGCTTCCCGCAGGGATGTTTGTAACGGTATGGATCGTCTTTTCTGATACCCACTCTTCAAAGATGTTTCCGTCAGCGTCAATGATCTGGATTACTGCACCTTCCAGTTCCTCTCCGTAGATATCCTGTTTTGAAACATGAAGCTCTGTATCACTGTTTTCTGCTTTGATCTCGACCTTGTCTCCGTCCTCATCAATGACTACCTCATATTTCTTGTCCGAGAACACATATCCCGTCGGAGCCTCTATCTCGGTCACGATATATTTGCCGTAGGGAATAGCCTCAAAGCTGAAATATCCGTTTTCATCTGAGACCGATGTTGCAATAGAATGGTCTGCGTCGAACACCTTGCAGTCAGCCTTAAAGAGACCGAATACGGCATTTGCAAGAGGCTTGTCGTGCTTATCCACCTTGATGCCGTAAACAGAACCGCGCTTGAGGTCATTTTCAAACTTCCCGCAGTCGATCTCAACAGTTTTGGTATCCTGACCTGCGTACTTAAGTTCAACGGGATACCTCTTATCGGAGATAACATACTTATCATCAGTCGCTATCTCCTTGACATAGTACTTGCCGAACGGGAGCTTTGCCTCAAAAGTTGCAGTCATATCCTCTCCGACAGATACATAGCTTATGAGCCCGTCTGCAGGGATGAAAGAGCCGTCTGCGGCTGTGATCTGCTCATCGGCATATAGTCCGAACACCACATTGACCGCATCCTCTTTACTGCCGACATCATAAGCCTCATCTCGCTCCATAAACTTGGTGAGGTGTATCTTCACGCTCTGATAGTCATTGACGAAAGATGTTTCAACATCTGCTGTCTGTCCTTCACTTTTCAGCTCAACGGTTTCAGTCTTGCGGTTTCTGACATAGCCGAAGGGAGCCGATTTCTCAGTTACAGTATATTCCCCGAGATACAGAGGCTTTGTCTGAGCATATCCGTTTTTGTCGACGGTAATGGTATCAACGACCTCTCCGGCTTTGACACGCACGGTGCCGCCAGCAGTAACGATATCATTTACCGCCTTGACCTCAAACACTGCACCTTCAAGACCGCTCACAGAAAAATGAGGGGTATAGAAGCTGATAGGATCTCCGTTCACAGTCATTTCTGCCGAACGGACGCTTTTGAACGAATCGCCTGTTTTCTGAACAGAGATCCTGCCTTTTATGAGCTCATTATCAAAGGACACGTTGACAGTATAGTCCTTGTCACCGTCTGTCAGGACAACATCCTGTTCTTTCGGTGTAATATATCTGGTCTCAACATTGATCTCGGATACGTTATACTTGATTGCCTTGCCGTTAGAAAGATCATAGACTTTGAGGTCACTGAATGCTGCGATGCCATTTGAATCTGTTTTCTTAGTAACACTCTTTTCCTTCCCGTCCTCGGTATAGGTGATCTTGAATTCCCGGTCACCGATCACTCCGTCCTCTGCGGTTTTATTTATCATTATTGTACCTGTTTCTTCTGCTTCAACCGAAGTGGTATTTCCGCCCGTTGTTGTGTATATCTTTGTATCAAGAGTATATCCTTTTGGAGCCTTGGTTTCTTTGATATAGTAGGTCCCTTTATCAAGGGTCACGGCTCCTTTTCCGTTTGAACCGATCGTTATCGCTGCAACCTTTTTAGTGCAATCCTTATCGATATATATTCCGTACTCCGCAGAAGAACCGTCAACTCTTGATATGCCGACAAGATTACCTTCTTTATCTTTCTTTGTTATTTCAAAGCAGACCTTTCTCAGTGTAATTCGATAAGCAAACATATACATTGCCGAAACAGTCTTTCCGCTCGTTTTGTTGTTGATAACAACACCTTCAGAACTGTTTGATTCGATCCTCCAGTGCTTACCGCCTGAGCCCTTGCCGTCGCCGACAGTCTTTGCGGTGATCATACTGTCGGGAACACCGATATTCTTGAGATACTCAACTACATCATCGCGGGAATCGAACTCTCCGATATATATCCATGAATGATCCTCGCCGTTCGGGTTCTGAGCTATTACTACAGAACCCGGAATGATCGTTGATCCGTCTTTGCACTCCCAATACTCATAGGTCTTAGAAGCAGCCGTGTTTTCGGGAGTCGGCAGGTGTTCCTTTTCGATATCGATCGGTGCAGTAACACCGCCATAGGTTATTGTCTTGGTCCCAAGTGTACCAAGCCATCCAAAGCTGTCGGCGGGAACGGGGTTGTTCTGACCGAATCCCGATGTCTTGTATCCTAAGTTGGTGAGAGTCCACCAGATGAGACCTGAGCAGTCGATTCCCTGTGCGTTTATCTCGGATACGGATTTGAGTTTATAAGGTGTTGTATAGGGATTTCCGCCCTTTGCTCCGTAGGTGTATTTGGTGCCGAGCAGCTTTGCCGCCTGTGCGACTACCTCATCGGAAGACGGAAATTCAATAGTAGATGTGTCCTCGGCACTTGCTCTGATCATGCCCGAAAACGAATTTGCGAGCATAGAAAAAGCGCAGGCTCCGGCAAGGAGACCTGCGCATACACGCTTTATTAACTTTTTACCGATCATTTTTCTCGTTTCTCCTTTTGCAATAAAATAGAGCCGAACGCATTGTCCGGCTCTTGCTGTCATTTGCGGCATATACTACGAGATAGTCCAATCCCTGTATTCGCCGTTTTCATCGTAATCGTACCAGATATCCTCCTTGAAGGGAGTCATATCCTTATCGTTCCCATCGAACATTCGCGTACAAGGTTCGCTGTTGTCCAAGAAGGTCTGTCCCTGCGTATCAAGCACATACCATGTCCCGTTCACCTTTACCACGCTATATGTGTGTCCGTACCAATTGTTTTTGGTTGCGAATCCGTAAGCACATTCCAAGCCTATGCCTTTGCATACGAAGTAGGTTTCCATTGCATAATATACACAGCTTCCGTGACCGTTAGCAATCATCCACTTGTATACAGCTTTGGCTTTGCCATAGTCCGTACCATCATGCTTTAACCCTCGGCCTACGCTTTCGTAATAGCTTGGGGGAGTATCAGAATACTTAAGATTCAGAACCATAGTATCAAGGCACGTTACATCGGTAACATCGCTACCCCAGCCCCAACCGTGACGTCCCAGTATCTCCCAATATTCTTCAAGATACTGATCTTCACGACTCTTGGTCGTTGTAGTGGTATACTTAGGCTTTGCTGTTGTTGTCGTTGTAGTAGATGAACTCTGTCTGGGCTTTGCTGTGGTAGTAGTTGTTGAACTCTGTTTCTTCGTAGTAGATTTAGGCATAGTTGTGGTTGTGGTACCTTGAGTAACATCATTCTTCGGAGCAGAGGAGACTGTCGTGACCTTCGGCTTGCTTTCGGATACAGATGCCGATGTTGCCATGCTTGTCCCGGTCTTATCCGATACGCTCACCTCGGTCTGCGAGGTGGCAGCCTCGTTTTCCCTTTCCGTTGATGTTGTACTCTCGGTGGTTTCGGAACTGGTTTCCGATTCTTCGGAAGCTATGTTCGTACTTGATGTTATGATTTCCTTTTCCTCTGCCGATAGAGTTGTTGTGGATGCTGACGGGACCGTTGTTGTGGCGGTCGCAGTAACGGCTGCGCTGATCTCCGGTGTATCCACCTTTTCAGCCTGTGCATTATTTGCACAAGCTGACAGCAGTAATGCTATCAGACATATATACACAGCTTTTCTCATATACTCGCCCCCTTTTCCGGTTACTGCTTTTCAGCATTCATTTTACCACATCGGCTCGGAAATGTCTATCACATTTTGGAATATTCGACTTTTGCGACAAAACGCCTCATCGCGTTTTGTTCAGAAACACTCACATGGCGACACCGAGATCCTCATCCGAGGGGAGAGGAGGAGCATCATCATCCGAAAACTCTGAACCGTCATCAGCCTGCTGCGGTTCGTCAGGTGCAGCTGTAATCTCTACTTCGGTTTTCTGAGCCTGTTCCAGCTTGTAGTGGTAGGCTCCGAGAACAGCCTTATTAATTGCGTTGTATCCCTCTGTAGTTATTGCGTGGAATACATCGCTGTACTTTGTTTCGCCATTCTTGTCCTTGTAGCTGTTCGAGGGCATCATAGCACGAAGTCCCTTTTCTGTATCGACCACCCTGATGCCGTGGATAGCAAACTGGCCGTCAAGAGTTACGCTCGCTGTAGCTTTGAGCTTCGAGTCGGGCTTATCAAACATTTTGTCAATTCTTGTTGCGATCTTCATAAGTTTATCCTTCCTTTCTTATTCCATTGATATATCCTCATCCGATGACATATCCTCGCTTTCGTCCTCGGACAGAATTGTCTCACAAACTACCGAGCTTCTGAACTGCTCAGTATATTTACTTATCTGCTCATCGGTCAGCGATTGGGAATCGCGTTCTCCGGCTTCATTGTAACCGTCGCCGCTGATGAAGCAGGTACCGTGTATAAGGACCCCGCCGATTATTCTGTTGGGAGCAGAGCCGTTGATCAGAAACTCTTCATTGCACCAGCACATTGCATCGCACTTCGGCTCAAAATACACAGGCTCTATCAGCCCGCCGACTATATGCTGCATTGCATGGATATTATGGCTTATTTCCGCTGCATACGGCATCTTGTCGTTTTCAAGGATAAGCACCTTCATGACATCCTCGCGGTCAGTCTGTCCGATATCGAAGTCATCTATCTTTTTGAAGCCAAAACTGTCAACGAAATAGAATCCCTTTTCCTTGCCTTCGCAGATCTCGACTATGTCGCTCACGGACAATGAATGTCCGCAATATCCCGGAGGAAACTGATCTGTATTGCAGCGGGTGAAGATATCTTCAAGCCCTGCTGCGACCATTGTGCCGCCCCATATCTGCTTGTAGTTTTCGGCTTTGATCCCGCCGTGTTCCTGCGTGAAATCATAGCTCATAAAGGCATTATCATTATGATCCTTGAGCTGAAAGATGCGTATCTTCATCTTGGGATCGACAAGGTCATGAAGTCTTGTCATCGCCCATTCGGGAAGATATTTGTGATCGGCGATACCGTAGAAATCGCTGCGCCAGAACTGAGCCCTTTCACCGTCACAGAGAAATCTGCCGAAGACCTTGCTGCCTATCCTGTCGGGATAACAGCCGAAGCCGCTTTCCGCAAAGAAAAGCTGACAGATCGGGTTCTTGAACTGATCCTTTAAGACCTCCGGCTTCATTATGAGGAGCTGATTCTCGTAAGAGAGTGTCTCGCCGTCCTTGATGCAGTTTTTTGATGAATACAGACCGAGCTTCGCATACTCCTTCAGCACCTGTCCTGTAAAGCCATCAAGTAGGGTAGGATGTGAGTTTGCGGCATAGTCGCCAAGCTCCCTGTCGGTCAGTGCAGAAGGGATGATACCCTTTGCCCACTCCTTATGTGCAGGCGAGAACCGCCCGTCATGCTTATGATAGCAGATGGAAGCGGCAAGCACCCACATGGTGCGGTCATAGCCGAAATTGGAGATAACGTTTTTGGCTCCTGCATCGTCAAGGATATTATTCTGATGATAGGTGTTTATAGCTTTCTCAATAGCATTCTTGCAGGCGATGTTTTCCTTGCTGCTCTCACGGTAAAGATCAAGTTCCCCGCTGCGCTGGGCTTCTTCTCTTGAATACTTATATATCATCTGCCTGACCTCCTTTCGCATACCGGTATTATTCCGATACTCTTGAGCTTGTCATATATGAACTTTCTGCCGAGCTGAGTCCATACAGTCTGAACGCGGCATCTGCCTTTGTGCTCATCGTAAACGAAGGTGTTTGACTTGGTATATCCTGCGCTTGCGTACTTGTCGAACAGCAGCCATGTACCGCTTGGCAGCTTATACTGAATACCGAGAGCCTTGAGCTCCATATTCATTTCATTCCCGGTCATTCCGTAGTCCTTGGCTATAACGGTAATAGGCACCGTGCTTTCGCAGTTGAGGATCGTATCAAGATATTTGCAGTTGACAGCAAGCCTCTGGTTTTCCGCTTCGAGCTTCTTAACCTTATCATGCTCGGCTTTCAGCTTTGTAAATGCTCCGATCGCCTTGTCGGGATCGTTGATGAAGCTTTCAAGCACATCATCGGATGCGTAGAAGCCGTGCTTGCGGATAGCAGGAAGAATTTCCGAGGTCACCCAATGCTTAAAGGCTTTAGCCTCGGGACGGCTGCTGCTGAAGATAAGGGCATACATACCGGATTCGTTTATGATCGTGGTGTTCTGTTTCCTTCCGAGTCTGTCGATGACGCCCCATTTCAGGGCGTCATCCCCGTCAACATATTTCTTTAAGGCGTTTCTCGCCTTTGCATAGCCGAGAGCCTCGCAGATATCGTTGCCGACAAACCAAGCAGCACCGTCAATGGTTATCGTTCTTATCTTCCCGAACTGCCTGTGTTCAAACACCTGTATCTTCTCATTCATCGTCATCTTCCTCCTCGTTACAGTAATTCTCATACGGGCAACCGCAGCAATCGTAATGCTCCGCGCAGGCCTTGTCGAGATTTTCCTCGGAGACATCACTGTCATCATCGTTCTCCTCATCTTCGATAGGGATAAGGTCAACGGAAATGCTTATACCCTCGGCATTGATATCAACATCGATATTCACATCAATTTCCTCGCAGTCATACAGTGCCTCACAGGGCGTCATGATAGAGTCTGCGAACTGTTCAAGCTTGCTAAAATTCTTCATAGTATTATTCTTTCTCCTTCCGTATATGTTGTTATTTCGTCAAAAAATGTTGTCTGCATCCCGTAGCTGTAAAGCTCGAAAATATCGTAGTTTGCAATAAGAAACTCATCATACATCTGACCGCCGCCGTTATGGAGAACCATATTGTGCGGGCGGGACAGTCTCATCTTGAACCACTTATCCTCGCTGTACAGCTTGTCTATGAACTCACACTCGTTGTAGGACAGCAGCACCTTACCTTCACATTCGAGCAGAGTATCATGAAGCTCAATATGCTTGGTATCACCGAACAGAGGAACATCCCCATACAGATCTTCCGCTTCATAGTAGGGCGGATCGTTGTATAGGAAAACGCCCTTGCCGTCATGAAACTTAATAAGTTCGATGCAGTCCTTGTTTTCGATTATCACGCTCTGGAGCATGACCGCAGCATCGTTCAGAAGCCGTACAATGGAGTTGTAGTTCACGGGCTTTATTGCCCAGGAAGTTCCGGTCGCTGAATAGCTGCATTTCATCAGTATGAAAAAGAATACTGCATCCCACAGTGCCGGATCATCATTGAATTTTTTGTAGTCCTCCATGATCTTCTCTGCAAGGAAATATGCATGGAGCTTCTCGTCAAGGGTATCCGCACTGTTCAGTATCTTACACAGCTTGTCATACAGCTTTTCAAAATCAGCAGTGTGATAGAAAGTTCTCATTGTAATGAGGAAATAGTCACGGGAGTTCAAGAAAAACCTCCGCTTGAATTCCTCGCAGAGATGCCCGTTGCTGTCATACACTCCGAGCAGACGGTCAATGAGTTCATTGCTTCGTGTTTTCAGTATCCGCATAAAGTTGACCAGATGCTGGTTGAAATCATTATATATCTGAACGGGAGCTATCCGTCCTGAAAAGGTCAACGCTCCGCCTCCGCCGAACACTTCGACATATTTCTTCGGGTATTCCGGCATTACCTTGCGGATTATCGGTATGAGGACAGTTTTGCCCCCGATCCAGGGTATGGGCGGATCGCACCCGCCGCAGTATGAATTATTCATCCTTTTCCTTTCTGTCGTTTTTGTTTACAAAAACTGTTGCCGATGACAGACGGAAAAGAAATAGTCGCTTTGCCCAAAGCACAGATACCTCTGCCATCGGCAAAACGACTACCTTTTAATGTTTCCCGCTCATTATTTCCTCTGCATAGCGGATTATGCAGTCGCGCTTTCCGCTCTCGTATTTGTGGGTCTTGATCGCTCTTTTCAGCATAGAGTATCTATCCCTGTCAAGGCTCGGCTTGATTATGCGGAGCATATCCTTTATGCTGTCGGCTTTCATTACCCGGTCCAGCAGATTCAGGCCCACATAATGTTTCTTCACTTGAGCCTCGCCTCCCGCAGCTCCTTGCTGAGCCTGTTGATTTCCTTGTTCTCGTAGTAGCAGGATGCACCAAAAGCACCAAGCAGCACACCAACCACAAGTCCGATCATCATTCCTATAAACAGATAAGTCACATATTTCACCCCCTTACATTGATATATCATCCGACTCATCATAGTCCTCGGAATCATCATCATAATCCAAAGCTATCGACTCGTCATCCACATACTCGGTTATGATACCGAGCGCTTCGTAGTAGCTGCCCGATGCGAAGACACGCTCGCGCATATTCTCGGCATCTTCACGCTGACCGTTTCTTTTCAGCGCGCTTGAAGCAACTCCCAGCAGAGCAAAGATATTACCGTCAGAACCTACAAGCTTGCATCTCGGCTTTTTCCTTTCGGGATTGATCTCAACCTCGCCCAGCGCATACTGAAAACTGATATCCATAATATCACATTCGATAAAACGAACATCATCAAAGCAGCTGTGCGTAAAGAACGATTTTGTCATATCGCACTTTTCAAAGGTAGTTTCTTTGATCGTCGCTTCTTCGGCAACAAGCTGATTTGCATTGCATCTGTCAAACAAACAGCCTTTTATGTCGGCAAAGCAGAGCCCGGCATCCTTGAGATTGCACTCCTTGAAATAGCAGTTTTCAAAGGAAGCGCCGTTAAGCTGCTTGTCGGACATATCAATCTTTTCAAAGAACACATCCTTGAATGCAGCTTTCTCGCCCTGTTCGGCATCTTCGACATACTTGTTATGCTGTTCCACCGCCTTGTCAAACTCTTCCTGAGTTATCCTTTTCTTATCCATTACTGTATCACCTCCATATCCTCGGCCTGATCGGACATCTCTACGAGATCCTCAAAGGTCGCTTCTTCGCCCAGGAAATTCGGGGAGCTGTCCTCGTCAAAGTCGATGTGGTCAGCACCCTTGAAGTCTATGGGCTTTTTTGTAACAACGGAGCCTGCATGGTTTACAAGCACCTGCGGCTCAATCGTGCTGAACTCACCGTTGTCACCCTCCCGCAGATGATATACATACAACCCCTGCGGGATATCTGCTTTGGTCATGCGATGGTTTGCGAACAGAGCTTTCTGACCCTCGACCTCTATCAGCTCGAAGGACTCTCCCCGAAGCTGAACGTAATCGTTACCGTAGCCGTTTACTGCAAGCCCCAGCTCTGCGGGATCGAGATTCCACATATCGAGGGCAAAGTCGAGCCGATCCTTGCTGATCTCGGGATAGTACTCCCTGATCCTTTCGCCGTCTGCGTATTCATGCTCACCGCAGTTCATGCCGAGATCCTCATCAGCCCATTTGTGGGTGATAGTGATATCGGGGTACATCTTCGCAAGTTCCTCGATGATCGGATGCGGGGCAGACCATGCGGTCTGGAACTCTATCGTATCATTCTGAGAGTAGTCAACGGTTTCGTCAAAGCCGTATGCCGGCCATTTTGTTCCCCAATGTCCGACACGCCAGTCGTACCAGTTATTCTTGCCGTATTTCTCCATCTCAGCCTTGCCGAGGTCGCCGCGATAGATGCCGTCGGGCATCGGGGTGATCTTCTCGAAGTCTATAGTCCCGAGACCGTATTCATCGCTCTTGATCTTTTCTTTCATTTCGCTGATCCTTTTGGCATCACCCGAAAAGGCCAGCGTGTTCATTACATGGTTTGGCATTGTTTTGAATTCCTCCTTGTCTATTGCCTGGATAAACCGTCCAAGCACTTCGATTACATTGGTTGTTACGGCATTCCCGGCTTGCTTGTAGAGCTGCGCTCTGGAAATGCCCGCATTCTGAGCTTTTAGAAACTGACTGTCCCTGAAGCCCTGCAAGCGCCAGCACTCTATCGGCAGCAGCTTGCGTATCGCTCCGTTGTAAACCACGCCGTGCCTATCGGTCACGGTTATTGTGAACATCGGATCGTCGGGGTCTTTCATTCTCCGTCCCTGCTGACGAACTTGATGCTTTTCGGGTGTCAGTATCGGGATCGGAGCCGTCAGTTCAAGCACTCCAGATCTTTCTCCTTTGTGATGACCTACGCCGCCGTCCTGCCTTGCGGGAATGCACCTCGCAAGCTCTGTGATCTCGGCACCGTAGTTCATATCGATGCATTTCACATCGTAATATCCCTGTGTAGCCGAGGGCGTGACCGTGTGAGCGATATTATCACCCACACGCCCCCTGCGGCTGTTAATATCGGGATAAGCGAGGTCAATGCTGTCGCCGGGGTATGCAAGCTGATAGCCTGATTTTGTCAGAGACTTTATCGGCAGAGCAGCATCTTCTGTGAAGAGATACAAGCCTGTCCTGCCTGCAAAACCTCCGGCATTCGCATTAAGCGTTATTCCGAGTCCTTCGGGATCGTAGACTCGCTCTCCTTCGCGCCCGGGTATGCGCTTGACAAGAGTTTTCGGGTTTGCTTCTCTGTAAGATAATACTCTGCCGGAGCATTTTTCCCTAAGAAAGCAGAAAATGAACACTCTCTTTCGGGCTTGGGCGACATAATGGTCTGCGCTGTTAAGCACTTGCCATGTGACATCGTACCCCAGGTCATCCAGCGCATCGAGGATGGTTTTAAACGTCCTGCCGCCGTCATGGTTAAGCAGTCCGGGTACGTTTTCAAGGAGCATATATTTAGGCTTTTTAACCGCTGCGATACGGGCGATCTCAAAGAACATGGTTCCTCGGGTATCGTTGAAGCCTCTCCGCTTTCCAGCGATGCTAAAGCTCTGGCAAGGAAATCCACCGCAAAGACACTCAAAATCCGGCAGCTTTTCGGGATCGATCTTTCTGATATCTTCATAGTACACCTCCCCTCGGGTATCATAAATTGCTTCGTATGCCGCTTTCGCATACTTGTCTATCTCGCAGTAGCCGACACATTCAAAACCTCCGGCCTTTTCAAGCCCAGACCTGAAACCGCCGATCCCTGCGAAGACATCAAAGAAACGAATCAAGGGCATCACCGTCCTTTCTGTATATTTGACTTTGTGGGTTGGATGTGATATAATGTGGAGTAGTAAGGTAAATCGGAACCACCATTCTCAACGGGAGGTATATTATGAAAGTAGATTACAGTACATTTACACGCGGAATGAATTTTCACGGAAAAGTCACGGTGACGGAAGACGGTGTTCCAAAAACAATAACCGCTCAGCTCCAACCGGATGATGACGGGGAAATACACGACTCGCAGAAGGAATCTTTGGAAATGTTCCTGGATAACTACCCGGAATACAAGCAGATATTATTAAAATCGATCTTTGAATACTATCAGAGCTGCCGGGATGAATGGGGCGATGTGGAACCGGATGACGAATTATTTCCCGAAGTCAAGGATATGAATAAAATGTATGAGATGGTTTCATTACGCGGGTTAATTGTGCTTGATGAGGCATATTCCGGCAAACGGGCGATCAGTCTTTTTTATAACTGCACCTGGAATGAAGAAGAAGGAATGGGGATCCGGATCGCATTGGGTAATAATGTCTCCGAAGTTAAAGTGGTTAAGATAGGTACAATCGGTGGTGTATATTGAATTATCGTCCTCTACCGCAGATTTGTGCTATGATGTCACCATAACCTCTGATTTATCATAATAAGCATATTACAACAGCCGCCCCGCCCGGAGCGGCTGCTTTTGTATCACATCATATCCATACCCTCGTCCTCAGCAGGAGCTTCCTCCTGCTCGATGACCGTAAAGTTATCCACACCCCATAACACTCCGAGCGAGCGCCCGTTGTCAAAATCGCAGTGCAGCGTGCCGATATCGTCCACGAACCGTACCGTTCCGCAAGTTCCCGGCTCGACAGGGCAAGGATCATCGACCATAAAATGCAGCTTGATCCTCGTTCCGGGCGGGTACTGCCGCTTGATAGCTTCGATCTGATAGGGCTTTAACTCTCTGTCCATACTCTCACCTCACTCCATTACGGGTTCTTCCGCCTCGGCGGTATCTTCGACCTCGTCATCTTCCTCTGACTCGGTATCTTCGTCCTCGCCTTCATCGTACTCGGATCCTTCATCGTCCTCATCGAATTCGGCATCTTCATCTTCTTCGTCATCGTAGTCCTCATCCTCGTCATCATCGTACTCCGAGTCCTCATCTTCGTCATCGTAGTCCTCATCCTCGTCATCATCGTACTCCGAGTCCTCATCTTCGTCCTCGTCATACTCGTCATCTTCCTCGTCCTCGAATTCCTCATCGGAGTCCTCGGACAGCTCGTCATCGTCTTGCTCGCCGTATTCCTCGGTGTCCTGTTTCTCTGCGGTCACAGCGCGTTCTGCGGCTTCCTGTCGGGCAGTGAGGTCTCTGTCGATCTCCTTCGTGATCAGTCCGAGGACGAAGTCCTTCTGTGTCATGTGGTTGCGGTTCAGATAGTCCTTGATCTTCTGGAACAGATCCTCCGGTACCTGAAACGCCATTGTTCTCATCTTTTCCATAGTAGTTCCTCCATTCATATTTATTTTAGGGTGCAGCTCATCATCGAGCGCCTTTGATACAAATTCTGCCATCGTGAGTCCCTGTGACTCAACGTAGGCTTTTACCTCCGCGTGGAGGTCGGCATCGATCTTTACGGTGATGCCTTTCTTTTCTTCAGCCATTCTTATCTCTCCTTTTCGTCATATAGTTTTTGATCGCCCTCTCAACAATAACCGCCGCAGACACGCCCTCGGCTTTGGCTGCTGCCTTGAGTGCTGATGTGTACTGCGGCGGGATCGTGAGTTTTACTGTTTTCTTCATACAAAACCTCCTTCACATTGAAATATCATCCCCGATTTCCTCATCCGGCTCCGGGAACTCTCCGTCAAACTCATCCTCATGGATAAGCTGCCAGCAGTCATTGTCGCCGTTCCAGAAGCTGACAAGAATGTCGCCGCCCGAGGTGCTTATCGGTCTCTGCTCGAAACCCTCGCCTGCGCCGTCCGAAAGCTGACCTGTGATGTAGTCCTTGAATGTACGCATTTCGTCATCGGTAAGCTCACCCACGATCTTCGCCGTGATGACTCCCACCAACTTGCCTTCGTACACCTCAACATCCATTCGGGCAGAGTAGACCTTATCGTCAACGCCGTCGCCCTGATCACGGTACCAATACATCAGCCCGCGATCACGTTCCTCCGGCATTTCATCCTCTGCAAGCGACTGCTTAATATTGTCATAGTAGTCAGCGGCATCTTCGGGATAAACCTCGTTATCCTCATAGTCCATATCCCACACCACTTTAAGAGGACAGTAGAATTTGACCTCTTTGGCGTGATCCTGCCGGAAATCATCGTACAGCTTATCGGCATTCGGAATGTACTGTGCCTGCTTCGCAAAGTCGTTTCCTTCGCTTTGGACAAGAATGCCGTCTCCGGTCTGCATATCAATCAGCAGGAGGCAATGCTCGGTATCATCGCTGTGGTCATAGAACATCTTATCAATGTTTTCCTTGATCACGGCGTTGGGCTTCATAGGTGCGTTCATCAGATGCATAAAGTCCTCATGCGCTATGGGAACGGTTTTCTCAACTACGCATCTGCTTGGAAAAAGCTGACTCGGAGCATAATCGAGCTGTGCCTTTATGGTGAACTTGTTCTTGTCAAGCGGGATATCCGTGCCGAACAGCGTCCTCAGATCCTGTATACCCCTTGCATTGCTTTCGTTGATGATCTCTGCCTTGAAGGTATCATCAAATCCCTTGTAAAGCTGACCGCACAGATCATTCAGTGCCGCAAGATCATCACGCTCGGTCAGCCTTTCAATTATCGCCTGACCGAGAACGCTTTCGGAATACAGCTTGATATTATACGGACTGTCTTTGCTGAGCGTGATGCTTTTCAGCGGTTCGGTTATCCCGATCGAACCGAGATCATCGATAAGATCATCGGTATGCTTCGGCAGCTCGGTTCGGAGCATACTCCCATCGTTCTCCATTGCAACAATTATCATTTCCTCACCCCCTTTACATAGAAATATCCCCGTCATCAAGGTCTTGGACCTCGTTGGCGGGGATACCCATTTCTTCTTCTGTTTTCATCGACCAGTTCGGCGCTCCGTAGAAGCTGACGTACAGCTTACCGCAGTCATCGGTATCGATCTCACGCTGCTCGAATCTCTTGGGAATTATTCTTTGAATCGTAATATTTTCAAAACACTAAATATACAGCAAAATATCAGCTTGGCCAAGCTTGCTTTTGTGTATGTTATCAAATTATTTATGGTATCAGCTATCAGTAATTAGACCAATTGATGATCTTTCTATTCTTTCTTGACATTTGAAGCAAATCGAGCTATAATAATTATAGTTCAGATATCTGAACTAATGTTACTGTGATAAATCTTAACAAAAATGCTTGGAGGTGGATACATATGAACTTATTTCCCTAACAGCCCATTGAATTAATACAAACATCGTATGAAAGGAGTAAACATATGAGCAACCATTCCAAGCGAAAAACAAGTAAAAAATGGAAGAAACGCATTAGATGGTTCATTATCATAACCACCGTTGCAGAAAAGGTCATCACGATTATAAATCTTCTCATTCGTTCTGGGAAATGATTAGAGATATAGTCCGGACGTCTATGGGGAAGCATCAATAGACGTCCCGACGATTCTCTTCTCGATTAGGCTGATTGCTCATATCATGATTCTATATTAACTATATCTCATTTTGGAAACGGAGGAATAATAAGTTGTTGAATATATTTATATGTAGAAGTGATTAATTCGTACAAAAACAATAAAGCCATATGACTTAAAAGTGCTGTAGGTTTATTTTGTTCTATCAATAATATAATAACCAAACATAGTTATTTACAGATAATTGAAGGAGTGATTTATTTGAGAAATAATATAACCATGTGTAGTATTGAAAAAAACAATCGCAGAAAAAACGATGAGATAGCCAAAAGTATTTCATTAGGAATGGTTCTACGAGTACTTCGAGAGTTTTCTGGATTATCGATTGCTGAACTATCAAAGGAGTTAAAAATATCTACAACCGCTATAAATCATCTAGAAAACGATAAGTGTAAGCCCTCTGCTGAAACTTTAACTAAATATTCCAATTTTTTTGAAGTATCAACCGATAAAATACTCTTTTGGACAAAAGAAAGCAAAACCGCTACTGAACGCAAAATTAAGGATGTTTTATTCTCACTACTTTTAAATGCTGCACGAAAAAACAAGAGATTTTAGTTAATCTTTTATTATCTTTAAATCAGTATAAACATCTCTAATCCATGTAAAAAAGTTATTGAAAAGACATTGAACAATTCATTGAGAAAATTGAAAATGTGACATTGAAAAATAGTAAGGAGATGTTTTTCTAGACATCCCCTTACTTTTTTCAAATCGCTTTGAATATAGCTCGTCAGCATAGATATCTTCACCGAAAATCATCCTCAGATTACTTACGCCTCTTGTATTGCTCTCTTTGATGATATCTGCTTTGAAGGTATCGTCATGCCATTTGTAGATCTAGTCACACAGCTTGTTAAGCTTGGCGGCAAGGTAGTCAATTGGTCTCGGAAGCGATGTATGAAGTATATCATCACCATTTTCAATCATTACACTTACCATTTTCTCACCTTCCCTCACATAGAAATATCCCCGTCATCAAGGTTCTGAACCTCGGTGTCGGGGATATCCATTTCTTCTTCTGTTTTTATCGACCAGTTCGGCGCTCCGTAGAAGCTGACGTACAGCTTACCGCAGTCATCGGAATCGATCTCCTGCTGCTCGAAGCCTTCGCCCCAGCCGTCCGATGCCTGTCCCGACAGCTCCGACCGCAGCGCCTCAAGCTCATAGCTGTCAAGATCGTCATACACCTTACACTCGAACACGCCCCAAAGGTCATTGTCCATTTTTTCAACAGACGGGAAAATGGAATAGACCTTGCCGAGCATCTCACGGTCTCCGAGATATGCCATAATGCCGCGATCTTCTTCGCAGGGAGAAGCATATTCCTCAATGGCGATGTTTATGTCTCCTGCGGCAGTCAAGGCACAGTAGGACGGGAGATCCTCCGGCTCTCCATCATAGTCATCCAGATCCATATAGTCATCTTCATCCGGTATCTGCATGATCTTCAGCGGGCAGTAGAACTTGATCTTTTTCAGCGGCTCGGTCTTGATGTCAATGTCCGGCTGTTCCGGAATCCAGGGGGAAAGGCATCGGGCCTCATTGATGCCAGGGTGCTGATTCAGTCTTTCGACTATTGCCGTTTTGACAAGTCGGGAGACCTCATCCTCATCGATCAGATCAGTTGAATGGATCTCTGCGTCCTTGTCAGCGAAAACAGTTTCAAGTGCTTTGTTCGCAGCGGTTCTAATCAGCCCGCGAAGCTCACGCTCGGAATCAGTCATAAGGTGATCCTCATATAACGTCCGAGCGTTCGGCACGAAGCAGGAGTACCGTGGATAGTCATAACCCTCGCTCTCAACAAGAATACCGTCACTTCCAAAGCCATCGAGGAGCATAATGCAGTGGTTGGCCTCATTGTCACAGAACATAAGGTCTTTGTAAGCCTTGATGACATCCAGATCCTTTAGGGGATTCTGCTTGATCTGCTCAAAGTTCCAATGGCTGATCGGGATCCATTTCTCCACCTCGCAAGGCACAGCACTTAAGTTGCTTGAGTCCGGCTTGTGGAAGAGCTTGGCGTACAGTCTGTAGTTGTCCATTGTTTTCTTCCTCCTTAAAATGGTATATGGTTTTTCGGGCAACAAAAAAAGCCCGAATTTCTTGGTACCTCAGTTTTGTGAGATACCAACAAATTCAGGCTTGAAAGTTTGTGAAAGATTTTTTGAAAAATCTTGTTTTTGACCGTTCCACGCTCTCAGAAAACGGTAATTTGTTTGATAATATTCAGAAATATCGGGGTTCGAGTCCCAGTTGAACAGTAAGAACGGAATTTTTCATCTATTCTGTAAACAGAGGCAGGCAATGGAAAAGAAACTTGAACCAACGACTGCTACCATACGAAACGTCAAGAACTGCCGTTTAAATTTCTATTCCCTTCCGAAATACACCGTTTTGCGCAGGTTTGTGCGAGATGGTTTCAAATGATTTACTGTGTTTTGGTGCGTGATGCGTCCTTTGATAGCTGCGTTTTATAAAAAGGGAGTCAAACGTATAAACTTAAATTTTTCCTACATTGCTTTGTTTTTTTAGAGAGGAAGTCATTTATCCGATTTTCATAGTCTTAAAGTAGGATATAATACTTTGCAAATGACTGTAACTACTCTAAACGGACACAACACAAAATATTGCCATATTCGATATAACATATAAAAGATTAACCACTTATTTGTTTTGTTTAGTTCTTTGTATTTGTTTTATAAAATGCAAGTGTTTTCAGAGTAATTGTGAAGATTCAAATATACTAACCAATAAAAGATCATTAATGATGTTTTTCTATGTAATCCAGATGTTCATTATATTCATCGCTATAAAAGTCCTCTTCGTTTGAAGTGTTAATAAACTCAAATGCTTCTTTTACTATCATATCAGGAATATCCTCAAAAAGCTTATTTTGATTGAAATTATCAACAATATCCCTATGAATACAGAGGGAGGAGGAACAAAGTTTTTTTATGTATTCTTTTATTTTTTGAGTATATCCGGGTTCTATTGATTCTATAAAAGAGATGTACCCTTTTATAGTATCATTATTAGTATATACTCCAGTTGCAATTGCTTTGTGAATTATAGCTCTGACTTTTCTCTTCATCTCTTTTGAAGTCTTAATCTGATTATCGTTTATAGTTAAACCTAAAACTTGTTTTCTGCATTTTGGAGACATGAAATGAGTCTTTTTATCATTTATATTAAAGCCTTCATCTCTGATTATTTTTATAATAATCGTGTAGGCTATTTTTAGGTCGTTTCTATTGTCAGAAGAAAAAGCCATATCATCTGCATATCGTGAAAATGAAATATTATGTTTTTCACAATATCCAGCTATTCTATAATCCAGCTTTCTGCATATTAGATTAGCTAAATGAGCGGACGTTACAGCACCTTGCGGCAAAGCTCCGTTATATGTACAAATATTCGTTAGGATGTTAGCCACCTGAGAATTATATCCAATGCTGAGAAATAGACCATATACTTTTTTTCTAGATATAGAGGGATAAAAATCTTTTAGATCAATCTTTAGAAGAAATAGATTCCTTTTATGTTTATCCGCACATTTATATAAAGGAGATCCATTTTTTGTACTATGAACAAATCCGTATGAGAATTGCGTAGACTTAATTTTATAAAGTATGTTAATTAAAACCCATCTTTGTACTTGTTTTAATGAATATACTGGAGCATTTATCATTCTGCTTCCGCCTGTTTTTTTAGGGATCTCATATGAATTATATCTTTCATTTGCTGTTGATGAAAGCCAAAAAACAAGTTTTGGATTTAATCGCAAATGTGTGACAAAGTCATTGAAAGATGCTATTTTGGGTAAACCTAAAGAATCAATGACTATTTTGTTAATTCTGTCTTTCATAATAAATCAGCACCACTTTCTTACCCTTTAATTACTTGCAGCGAAACCAAGGCGAAAGTTCACGGCTGTGAGGTTACGGCTTGGTTTTGCGCAACTCTGATAATGTTAATATGCTTAGGAAGACGAACCATCTTCCGTAGGAAGTAACCTCCAACAAACTAAGAAAGTGGTGCTGAATTTAAGCATTCATAATATCAAGTCTTATTCGATTTAAGGTGTTGCATTTATTTTCAAAATCTATACTATCAAGCAAAGAACAAGTTGCTTGATACCCTTTGTCGGAGAGTATATATTTACTTTTACCATTTTCTGTTTGTTTCTGGCAGATTAATCCTTCCCTAAACAGTCGTTTGATTGTTGCGATGATAATAGGATCATAGTTAGTTGGATTAAACTTTTGTTTAAGAAAAACACCTTTGATAATTGATTGAATATCACTTAACTCATCAAAAAAATATAAAAGAAGTAATATGTAATAGTATTGTCCAGAAATTAAATCAATATCTTTTTTGCTATTATTATAATTATAACAAATCCCATTCCTATAACTAATGTTAATGCATTTTAGAACTTGCTCAATGCAGTCTTCAATATTGTTATCATTGTAATAAATCACATTATTCTTATTATATTTTTTTATATGTTGGATAGGTCCTTGTGTAATAAAACTTCGGGAGTTTTTATATTTTGTGTGTGAAAGAACAATCGTCTTTTTCCTAATATTTTCGTTATTGGCAAATGCACCTAATTCCGCGTATGAGCCAGGACTCTCACTAACGATTACAATATAATCGCTATTCTCAGCAAGTATATCCTCAAGCTCAAGTAAATTATACTTTTTCCTGTTTAATAATTCCATAAATAAATCTTCAGGATACAAAATATTAATCTTCTCAATTATTTCAAGCTTTTTCCTCAAGGTGTCTCTAAACGATTTCTTTTTTGAAGTGCTTGCTCCGCCACATAAAAAGATGTCAACGTTGGGTTTGTTCAAGTGTAAAAAGACATCTTTATAGATTTTTTCATAATAAAGTGCTTTTTGCATTATATCCATAAAGAGTCTCCTTCTGCAAATTAAATATATTTGATATATTATAACACATTATATTGAAAATGTCAAATCGAATCGCATTTTCATTCTGTTTTTTCGTTATAAAAAATTTATACTTTTATAATATGATGATGCTTTGCAATTTTGGTTTGATAAAGACTTATCTCTTCGAAAACAGGGGAGTGTATATACCGCCGATAGAACCGCAGCTGCACGGACTTAAAACCGCACTCTAACGCACTTAGGGCCGCACCTTTGCCGATGTTGAACCGCACTATGTTTCTGCACGGACTTTCAGAGCCACGCTGCCGCACGTTGAGAGCCACCGTCACGGACCATTTGCCACACCTCGCCGCTGACTGCCCACGGGCACTGCCCGGCAAAAAAACGAGCCCGCCTGACATCAACTTAGACAGGCTCTTTATGAAACATAATCAATGAGATGAGTTACATCTCCGGATATTCAATATCGTTCTTATCAAGAATAGCCTTGAGCCGGTCGATATACTCATACAGCCGCTGGATCTCGATCCAGTTGCCGTGACACAAGCGGTCGGCTTCCTCAAGTTCGTGGAGGGTAAGCTCATAATCTTCCCATTTCAGGCACTTGTGATCCTTGCTGAAAGCACAGTAATCCTCCATCACGGCTCAGCTCCTTCCGGCAGCCCATGTCGCTTTCGCATAGACACCTCACCGTCGATCATCACCGGATATGCTGTATTTATTATCCTGTCGATTATCGCATCGGAGATCGGGCTGTCATTTTCAGGATCAGGATTTATTCGTTCGTACCAGCCTTCGGCTTGATACTGGGTGCAGAATATCATCGACTTTTCGATCCTTGCTTCGATGATCTCCAGCAGATTGTATGCATCATTCGGAGTCAGCTTTCGGATAAGCCATTCATCAAGGATCAGCATATCGACCTTCTTGTAAGCTTTGATGACTTTGGCAAATTCTCCGTTAGACCTTGCAACGGAAAGTTCATCAAGCAGCTCCGGAAGTCTTATGTAGCGCACTGTCTTGAACTTGCGGCAGGCAGCATTTCCGAGCGCACAGGCAATATATGTCTTGCCGTTCCCTGAAGCGCCCATAAGGATAATATGCCGTCCTTCGTCAACATAATTGCAGGTCGCAAAGCGAAGCATTTTGCCCTTGTCAAGATGCCTGTCCTCAATGTATTCAATTCCCTCTATCGTGGCATTAGCATCAGACAAACGGGCGTTTCTGATGTATCTGTCGAGCTTGTTGTTCTGCCTGCGGTTCCATTCGGTGTCTACCAACAAGGTCAGTCGGTCTTCAAACCCGATCTGACTGTAGCTTTCGGTATCTTCCAACTGACGTTCAAGCTCAGCTGCAAGAGCGTTCATTTTCATGATTCTGAGACGTTCGATCGTGTTATTGATCATTTGCCGCAACCTACCTTTCTCCAGTAGGCGGCACCACGGGTGATGCCGTATTTGTTGCTGCTGTCGCTTGCGTCATCAGGCTTTTTCTGCTCTTGACAGTTCTTCAAAAGCGTTGTTATCGCGCGAATCGACGGCGAAGATGAGAACGCCAGCATACGATCACAGGCTGCTTCAAGCTTCTTCTTTCCGTAACGCTTGCAGAGCTTTGTGAGACTGACACAAGCCTTGTACCCCTGTTCGGGAACGCTCCCGGAGGTAAGAAAATGGCCTACCACTTCTTCTGTGGATTTACCGACAGTTTCTGCCCATGCTTTGAATTCATCGGCATTACAGTTCAGGTACTCACGGTGATTTGAAGGCATATGTTCAGGCTTAACAACAGGCTGAACACTGTACTTTTCAAGCCTTTTGTGCGAAGTCATACGGCTGCCTTTGAAATACACCTCGACAAGATCTTTGGTCAGACGTATCTGCACCTGCTCACCGATAAGATCAAAAGGCACCGAGTATTTGTTTACACCGTCTGAAATCAGATAGTCATTTCCGACTGTCTGCTGTTTCCACACGGAGGGCTCATAAGGACGCTTTGGGAGCGGCAGCATGAATTCCTTTTCCTCGGATAGATATGCTTCTCTGCGGCTGCCGGGACGTTTCTGAAAGGGTTTGGTGTTGATGACTTCGAGCCTTTCGGTAACAGCCTCTCTGACCTCTGCAAAAGAGAAGAACTTGCGCTCACGCAAAGCGGCGGTTATCCAAGTAGTCGAGAACCCGACCGAACGCTCGACAAGACCTTTATCCTGTGGCTTACGGACACGGGCAGGGACTATTGCGGTGCCGTAATAGTCGGCAAGTTCGCGATAACTCTCGTTCAGCTGCATTTCATATCGTGTGTTTGCAGTAACGCCTGTTTTCAGGTTATCCGGAACAAGCACTCTTGTCACACCGCCGAAATATTCATAAGCATGAATATGGCACATAAGCCAATTTTCTTGCTTCATATCGGTGCAGGCTTCAATGTAAAGATAGCTGCTGCACGGCAGTGCAGCTACAAACAGATACGCCTTGTACTCCTCGCCCGTGACGCTGTCAGAATACGGTATCGTTCCGCCTGCCCAATCGACTTGCATAACATCTCCGGGCTTATGGGTGACACGCATTGTAGCCTTTGTCACACGAGCCCAGCGGCGGTATTTGTCACCGAACTGCGTACTCATGTAGGGAGTTTCACCGTTAGCGTAGGCATGCTCACAGTATTCCTGCCAGAGCAGAGTGAGCGTTACGCCTTTTTTGGAAAGCTCACGGTGGATATAGTCATAGTCGATGACCGCATACGTAGAAGGGCTGCTGCGTTTGCCGTTGAACAGCTCGTCCAGCATTTCGTTGGTCACATCGTCTTCGAGCGGCCAGGTAACGTGCAGCTCCGCTGCTCGGTCAAGCACCGCCCTGACCGTCTGGTGTGAGCTTCTTACAGAGGATTCAATGCTTCTTTGGCTGTACCCCTGCGAATGAAGCTTTAAGATCTTTCGATAGTTCGTCATATCCGAACCTCCTATATTCAAGTCACACATTGCTGTGTGCTGTGAACATTATACAGGTTTTGGACAGATGCGGTCAATGCGTCGGCGAGGGTGCGGTCCTAAGTGCGTTAGAGTGCGGTTTTAAGTCCGTGCAGCTGCGGTTCTATCGGCGGTATATACATCAAAGAAGTACATGATTTCATCGATGTTCTTGTCGAAAACGGATTCTGAAAGCGCCCAGCCGTTTTTCGCAGTTTGTCGTAACATTGAAAAAACGCCGAAGTTACAGCATTTCAGAGCAATTCAGAAAAATAGAATTTTTGCGTTTTTTTCTACTTTTTTGCACCAATAAAGAACAAATAAAGAACAAGATTTTGTCTCAGCGTGCCTTTCCTGCGGTGCAAAATCGAAATCAGCCATGCTTGATAAAGAACAAATAAAGAACAAAATTAACGCTTTACAAATAGTAAATATTGTTTTCGGGTTTTGTGTGTATGAAAAAATTTTCATTTTGTATAAAACTGAAAAGCACTTGACTTTTGTGCTTATTTCGTTTATAATATAAGTACGAAAGTTGGTGATGATTATGAAGGACATGGCTGAACTTATAAAAGAGTATGGTTATATAACGCCTGAAATTGCGGCAAAAAATGGAATTTCAAAGTATAAATTCTATAAATATGTGCGTGAGAACGACCTGGAACAGGTCGAGCACGGTATCTATATTCCACAAGACGAATGGGTAGATGAGCTGTATGTGCTTCATAAGAGGTGTCCCAACGCCGTTTTCTCGCATAACGAAGCGTTGTATTTCTACGGGCTGACGGACAGAGAGCCGTTAGTTCATACGCTTACTGTGTACAGCGGATACAATGCTCACAGACTGACTGCCGACGGAAGATGCAAGGTCTATACCGTAAAGAAAGAACTGATCGATGTGGGCAAAGTCTTCGTCAAGGATAACTGCGGTAATGAGATACCGATGTACAACATTGAAAGGACAATATGCGACCTTGTGCGAAGCAGAAGTACGATAGATATTCAGGAATTTCTTCCTGCATTGAAAGCGTATGTCAAAAGAAAAGATAAAGACCTGCACAAGCTATTTGAGTATTCAAAATTATTCAGGATACAGAGCGTTGTTCGCAAATATATGGAGGTGTTGCTGTAATGCAATTAACGCCAGAACAAGTAAAAGGCAGGATCAAAAGTCTTGCAAAAGTAAAAAACGCTGATGCCAGAGTGCTGATGCGAATATATATGATGGAGCGTTTCCTTGAACGTGTTGCAAACTCGGAATACAAGGACAACTTCATAATAAAAGGTGGAATGCTGGTCACAGCTATGGTAGGTGTGGCTCTCCGCTCTACAATGGATATTGATACAAGTATAAGAAATCAGAACCTCTCAGCTGCTGATTCAAAAGGTATAATAAAAAGCATAACAGCTGTTGACCTCGGAGATGGAGTCAGGTTTGAGATCAAGGATATTTCCGACATAATGGACGAAATGGAATATCCGGGTATCAGGGTAACATTGAATGCGGTAATGGACAAGCTCATCACTCCCATGAAGATAGATATCTCAACAGGTGATGCAGTCACTCCGAGGGCAATCGAGTATGATTATAAGCTGATGTTTGATGACCGTTCGATAAAGTTGTGGTCATATAATCTCGAAACGATACTTGCAGAAAAGCTCCAGACTATACTCGCAAGAAGCGTACTCAATACCCGTATGAGAGATTTCTATGACATATTTATACTTCTTTCGCTGTATGAGAACAAAATAGACGATGCGGTATTCAAGGAAGCCTTTGATGCGACCTGTCAGAAGCGTGGCACAGTGAACCTGACACAGAATGCCCCGGCAATAATAGCGAATATCAACGAAGATGATACACTGCATAAGCTATGGGACGCATATCGAAAGAAGTATCCCTATGCGGAAAAGATAAAATATGCCGATATCATGCAAGGTGTAAAAAGTCTGTTAGATAAGCTTACATAACAGCGTATTTCTCAAAAAGAACAGCTCCTGTCCTATGTGTGGATGGGAGCTGTTTGCGTATATAAGAGAAAAAACAGCTTGGAATTATATAGTATTGTTGAAAAAAAGAAATGTTTGGTATGTAAAAAAATGATTAATCTTCTTCGGTCATGTCATAAAATACATCTTCTAATGCCATTGCGTAACTCATTGATTTATAATATAACTCAACAACTATTTCGAATGTACTTGAAAACTCTGTTGATAAAAAATTGTGAGCCACACAGTTTCGTTGCTTTTTTATCTCAAGAAACGATTGCTCAGCATCATCAAAATTGATTTTTAGACAATCATTAATTGCATCATATTTTTCAAATTCTTTATCTATGTTTTTAAGACTAGATATATCTTCAAGTTTACGTAGTATTTCTTCAATTTGACTTATTATCTCATTGTTTAGAAATTCAAATCTTGTTTTTACCTTATCCCTAAATGTAATTCCTCCCCAGAAATTATAAAACTGAGAAGCATCTAAACTTGGATTTGTATAAAATCTTTTAAATGCGATTTCAGGTAGTTTATCAATATCGCCCTTGTTCTTGACATTATTAGCTAAACTTTGCCAGAGCGATTTGGGATGATAAAGAAAAGCATTAATTTTATCCTTAATTGAACTCTCGTATTTGCTTGCAACAAGTAATATGAGAGTTCTTGGATAATATTCAATTATTTTTCTTTCGAATTTAATCGTTTTAACATCCGTATAGTATTCATCAATTGTCTTATTGATATCCTGATATTTTGAAACTTCAAATGCCATTTTCAATTACTCCTTATCGAGCGAAATAATTGACTTGGCAATTTCTATTCTTCTTAGAACATTATTTCTTGAAGTAGAACTTGATTGTGTCAGTGCTTCAAACTGCTTATTGTTTTTTAGCGTAACGAAATCAGCGGAATTTATTGTGCCTTCTACAAGGCAGTTATTTTGATATGCTTCACTGCATACAGCAACAAAAACTGCTTCAAATATGGAAATTGCAAATTTTCCGTTTGTTTTATAAAATGCCTTTTCTTCAAGTAAGGAA
>Ga0310786_10000937_pt1 | contig 46475 bp, 42 predicted proteins | sample AusTroGonzalo_MG_FD_203881 | JGI IMG/M metagenome (GOLD analysis project Ga0310786, IMG submission 203881) | Bovine rumen microbial communities from tropical cattle in Woodstock, Queensland, Australia - Gonzalo_03 (v2) (version 2) | ecosystem: Host-associated > Mammals > Digestive system >...
GCCCTAATTGACTGACTTAATGGTGCGGAAAGGCGAACCAGTTCTTTGAACAAGTGTACGATCGCCGAGTACGTGCCAGATCCATAGAAGAGCGTGATCCACACCAGGGTCACGCTTTTCTTTCACGAATCGTGAAGCATGGGAATCACTATAACCCTACCTTGCGGTGTAAATTCCGTGGAAGATGATTAGGGACTCCAGGTCATACGAAACCCAAATAATCGACGCCGTCCGGGCCGTGAACCGGGCGCTCGGTGGCACGTACGGCACGTCATCGGCCATCAACAAGTCCGACTTCAACCAGTACGAGGTCCAGCTGATCGACGCCATCAAGGGCATCGGACGAACCCTCTCCGGAGGCGGAATCTCCATCGCCGGCATGGGAAACGTCGACCTGACCAACTACGTCACCAGGGACGAGTTCCAGTCGCTGTCCTCCAGGGTCACGGTCCTGGAGAACGAGTCGTTCTTCCGGCTCGTCGACGGCAACGTCACGCTGAAGGAGGGATACTCGAACCTCTGGGTCCCCGGCTGGCTTGCGGCCGGTGGCGTCGGCTCCGGCTCCAGCGGTGGGTCCTCCGTGTCCGTCTCCAACGTAAAGACGACCGGATCGACGCTGTTCGACATCTCGATCGACGGCGTCACGACGCACATCAAGGACGGCCTCGTGTGGGGCACGTACAACGACACGGCGAAGACCGTCGGCCTCACGCTGAACGGGACGCAGTACATCCTCTGCGTGAACGGCTACTCCGCCGGCGGTGGCGTCTCCTCCGAGTCCGATCCGATCTTCACGGCATCGGCCGCATACAGCATCACGCCCCAGGACATCACGAACTGGGACTCCAAGACCTCGAACATCGGAACCATCACCGGCATCACGATGAACGGGGCCTCGAAGGGCACCAGCGGTGTCGTCGACCTGGGGACCGTCATAACCTCCCACCAGTCGCTGGCGAACTACGTCACCCTGGACGGGACGCAGACCATCACGGGATCGAAGACCTTCTCGGTGAACACGGCGTTCACGAACAACATATCCGTCGGAGGTACGGTCTCCGTCGCCGGCAAGGACATGATCGACCTCACGCAGAGCGGTATGACGATGTTCGGCTTCGGCTCCAGGGCAGAGCGGTCCTTCAACGGATACGGGACCACCGTGAACCTCCGTGCGTGCGACGCCAACGGGGACCAGGTGAACATCCTCTCGGTGCAGAACGGAGTCGTGGTCGTCGGATCGAAACTCATACCCAACTACATGACCGGCCTGGACCTCGGAGGCAGTTCCTCCAACCAGCGGTGGAATACCATCTACGGCGTGAACGCCAACCTCTCCGGGAGCCTCTCCGTGGAGACCATCTCCGTCGGAAGCGCCGTCCTCTCCTACGACTCCACGAGCAAGGCGCTCCACGTGTCCGGAACCGACGGAGGCGTGGCCGTGGGCTTCTACGCTGACGGCCCCGTGGCGTCCGGAGGCGTGGGCGACGTCCAGCGACCGGTACAGTACGTGAACTGCACCCAGGCCGAGTACAATGCGCTCCAGGCCAAGGACCCCGCCACGCTCTACGCCATCAGCGCCAGCGGTGGAAGCGTCACTAAGGTGTACCTCGGAACGACCTTGATCTACCAGTAGAACCCGCCATGGCATACAACAACGGAATAATCTACGTCAACACCAACACCACCCCGCATGGTGGCGTGTGCATAGCCGACATCCAGCAGGCCGTCCGGTCGACGAAGAGCGACATCGGCGGGCTCATCCGGGACGGGAGCATCAACAAGTGGGCGAAGTGGAAACCCATCGTGCACACGGCGCTCTCCGGCATGACGAGTGCGGTGCGTAAGACGGCGAACCAGGGCTTCCTCGTGGACGAGACCGTCGCCGGGAACACCGGCTCGCTGTATCAGAACTCCAAGGAGAGGGCGTTCGCGGCCGCAAGCGCAAACGGGCAGGACTGGAACTACGTCAAGCCCACTGGCGTGATAGGGACATCCCCGTTCCGCTTCCTGGACTTCGCCAACGAGGACTCGCTCGGATCGAACGGATACAACATGGGCTCGCTGTCCCCGTTCCGGCTGTTCACGTGCGGAATCTACCCCAACGCCGACACCCCCGTGGGATGGCAGGACTTCGCCGTCACCTGGTACTACACCGCCCAGCAGATCGCCTTCACCGACCTGGCGGTCTACGACGGGAAGACGAGCACGCACACCTGGTACTGGGGGCTGTTCGCCAAGATCCCGGGACAGAACGGCGCCGTCTCCGTGATACCCATCATGACGACCCTCCACGGATCGACCAAGTACGCCGTCGGCTCTCCGAACGGCGACCTCAACATCGGATTCTTCTCCCTCGAGATCCAACCGACCACGGTCGGCACATGCGAGGCGTACCTCGGCATCTACGCCGTGAACAACATCACCCAGGAGGCCAACGCACACTTCATCTACGCCCCGGTCCGGGTGCCGAGCACGTTCGAAATCACCAACCCCGCCGCAGAGATACGCTTCTGGTGGAACCAGTACGTCTCCGGCATCACCGGGACGACCCAGGGCATTCAGATAACCTACACGGCGTACCAGTCGGCGTACCTGCTGACGGCCACGAGCATGCACATGCTGGCCTACGTGCCGGCGGACCTCCCCAGCACCCTGCCGTCGACCTTCCAGGTGAAGGTGACGACCACCATCACCGGCGTGTACCAGGGCGTGCACGGGACATCGCACTACGCCACCGGCACGTTCAACGTGAGCAGGGGCACCTCCTCGTCCACGCCGATCTTCATCGACATACCGGTCTTCGACTCCACCGGGTCGCCCATCATGGTCGACGACGTGATGGAGTCCCTCGTCAGCATCGAGGTCCAGTTCGGCAGTGAGACCCCGTTCTACCTCGACCCGCTCACACTCGAGCACCGGAACTACCGCATCGAGAGTTCGGTCCAGGACATCCTCGACGTCTTCGGTCAGAACGTACTCCTGCTGACCCTCACGACATAGTCATCCATACCAAACCAATAAACTCTGCACCCATGAAAAAGGAAACCCAGGAAACATTCAACCAGCAGGCCGAGGAAGCCCTCGCCAAGCAGAAGAAGGCCACCAAGGACTTCGTCACCAAGATCATCCCCACCGCCCTCTGGGCAGTGGCGACCCTCTTCACCGCCGTCAGCGCATTCAACGACGGCAAGGCCTTCTACATTGTCACCGGCATCATCGCCGTCATCGGCGCCGGCATCGTCACGTACAAGGTCTACAAGGACTACTCCAAGGAGGAGAAGGGGGAGAAGTAGCGCATGACCATAGCGAACGTCGACATGCTCGTCAGCATCCTGGCGGGCATGAAACTCAACAAGATCACGGACAAGCGGGTCAAGTCCACCCTCGTGAACGACTACCTGCTCCTCCGGAGGCACGCCAAGGAGACCGAGGCGGACCGAAAGGTGCTCGTCGACAAGTTCCAGTCCGACTGGGCCGACGAACTCGACGCCGTCGAGGCCTTCCGCAGGGCGGACAAGCCGGTCGTCGGACACGACGCCTACCTAAAGGCCGAGAAGGACGCAAACGAGGCCGTCTCAGCCCTTTTCTCCCGTGAGGTGGAGGTGGACATCAAACCCGTGCCGATGGACGATTTCATGGCACATTGCGGTGCCGAGGAACTCACCTTCGAGCAACTCGCCTTCCTCCAGGAGTCCGGGGTCGTCGAGTAGTTCACGCCAGGGCACAAAAAAAAGGGCGACCACCCGGAGGTGACCGCCCTTCTTCGTGTCCGGCCGGAGCGTCACTCCAGCCCGTAGTCCTTCGCCACGTCGTCCACCCACTGGGAGAACAGCTGGTTGAACGTGGTCTCGTCCTCCCGGGTGAGTTCACGCAACTGGCGTATCTGCCCCAGCGTCCGTTCGCTCACACGGAAGGTGACGTTCTCCTTCCTGGGCTCCTCCACCCAGGGCTTGCGTCCGGCGCCCTCCCGGCGACCGCCACGCATCTCGATCTTCTTCTTGGGTCTTCCCATGGTCTTAGAATGCAAGTCTTATCCTCTCGACATTGTCGAACTGCAGGAGGGTCACACGGCGGGGGATGAATCCCCGGTATATGGCCGGGGCCAGCCCGCTGAGGAGCCCGTTCTGCAGGACACGCAGGTAGGCCAGTTCCTTGTGGCCGTCCTTGTACTCGATGACGTACCAGGGCGAGCAACCGCACTGGATGCGCTTCTCGGCGTTGCCGTAGCGACGGATGACGCCCCGCCAGTGCTCGTCGCCCGTCCCCGTCGGCGTGTCGTAACGCCGGGGGGAGAGGGTGAGGTAGACGAGGTCCGACAGCAGGTTCACGATGGAGTCTTTCATGTCGCAAAGATAGTGAATTACTTCGAACTGCATGAGAAGTCCTCCGGGACGAAATCGATCCCGTCGAAGTAATCGAAGACGGCGTAGTCGGCCACGATGGTCTCGGCGTTCGCCATCTCGCTCCAGGAAGGGGTGCGGTTGTTAGCGGCATACCAGTCAATGATGTACCGCTCCTTGAGTTCGAGCAACTGCTCTCGGTTGAGTTCTCTTACGTTCATGATGATTGGTTTTTTAGGTTCAACATTGGAACCCCGGGAAGGTATCACCCCGCCCGGGATTGGCTCAGATTTCGACCAGGTTGCTCCAGTAGGTTTCCTTCCGGCAGGAGAGGAAATGGTCCAGGTCCCGGTACTTGACGACCTTGTCGTTCTTCTCCGGACGATACCAGGACGGGAACGACACGAACGCCTGCTCGAGCATGGGGCGGGTCAACTTGTAGTACTCAACGCCCTCGTCCTCGCAGGAGAATCCGGTCCCGCATCCGTGGGAACCCGGTCCGTTGACCGTACTCCAGCGGACGCCGAAGAAGTAGCCCAACTGGAAGTAGCCGACGTTCTTGCCGTCGGAGAAGTAGCCGTAGTAGTAGGACGGATGGCCCGGCTTGTTCTCGTTCACGAAGACACGGAAGCCGAGGTCCTTGATGTGCTGGCAGGCGGCATCGAAATACTCTTTCTTGCTCATGGATAGATAGGTTTTTTTGGTTTAACATCCTTCGAACACCTCGTCCAACTGGAACTTCGGATAGGTCCTGGACATGTAGTCGATCCAGCGACGTGCTTGGCTCCTGGTGGGGAAAGGCTTGACGTGGGAGCCCCGCTTGGAGACTCCGTTGTTGTAGTGGTAGCAGACGTATACCATGGTTCACTTGAAGTTTTGGTTTAACTGGCGCCCCGGTCCGGCACCCAAGCGGGCCGGGACGTGTCTCAGATTTCCAGGCACCGGTAGTCGTGCGCCCGGCCCAGGGAGAGGATGAGCCCGTCACGTGACTTCTCGCCCTCCTTCACCCACCTGCCGTTCCTCCGGAGAGTGAACGTGTACGTGGAGTGGTAGATGCCCGTCTCCTGGAAGACAATCTTCTTCGGAGTGATGATGTGCTCGACGTGGCCGGAGCAGGAGTCCGTGTAGTAGTGGACCGTGCCCGGGACGCCGACGTCCGGGATGACCTTGCAGGTCTCCAGGGCCTCGTCCAGCATATGGTAGCGGGCCCAGTCCTTGGTTGCGACGGCCTCCTCACGCTCCTCCTTGAGGCTCGTGTAGGTCTCGTAGGATACGTAGCCCTCCGGCCACTCGAATGATGTCTTTCTCTTACTCATGATGAATCGGTTTTGGTTGAACATTAGCGGACGAGGTCCCGGTCAAGGGGCCACGCCCAAAGGCTATCGAGTTCCCCAGATCCGGTTGAACTCTTCTACCGGGTCACGCCGGCGGACGACCCAAAAGGTCCCGTGCTCGTCGGTGGCATGGTCGCCCAGGTACTCGACCTTCTCGGTGGCGTCCGGGGTGAACATGCGCTTGCTTTCGCTGGGCCCGCCGACCTGGATGAGGGTGCACTGCTTCCCACGCCAGTTGGTGTAGAAGCAGTTCACCTGGCAGAGGACGCCCTCGTATCTCACGAAGTGTCCCACCTTGCAGTTCTTCAGCTGTCTCATGGCTATGCGTTTTTGAGGTTGTCCATGATGTCCTTCGCCCCACGGACGGGGCCACGGAATGCTCCGGCCTCTTCGAGGTCGTGAAGGAGGTCCTCCAACTCCATCTCCGCAATGGGTTCCGGCTTATCGGTGAACCAGTCCTCGAGAATGTCTTGCAGTGTCTTATTCATGATGTTCGGTATTTGAGGTTGTACATTGGCAGGGAGGGGTGCGGTCAAGCACCGGTCCCCGTGTCGCTTAGTGAAGGAGAGGCCGGATGGCCTTCAAGTCCAGAACTTCGCCCCAGTAGCTGATGTCCCAGCCCTTGTCCTTGTCGTCCTGGATGGCGTCGAGGATTTCGTCATTGATGAACGCCTTCATGCCCTCCTCGTCCTCCGCCACTGGGCCGGTCCTCTCGTAGTTGAACCCGTTCCACCAGTAGCGGTTCTGCTTCCGGTAGCGGAGAGCCTTCCGGAGCCCGTGCATGTCCACGAAGAACTTGAAGTCCTTCCGGTTCTTCAAGTCGTAGAGGGCGTAGGCCTCCTCGGCGTTGACGTATTCCCTGGTGTAGGTGCAGATAAGGTCGTAGAGAGTCTTACCCTCCTTGACGTACTTGGTGATGTCAGTCTTCATGATGCGTAGTGTTTTAGTGATGATTGGCAGGCGGAGGTCCGGCCAGGGACCCCCTCCCGTGGTTAGGCGTTGACGTACTCACGCTCGATGTGGCCCTTGAACGCCTCCAGGGCCTCGTGGCCGAACGTGCCGACGACCAGGCTCTCGATCTTGCCGTAGACGTAGTCCTGGGCCTTCCTGGTGGCGAACTTCTCGACCTCCTCGAGGTAGTCGGTCTTGTCCTTGGACTCCTGGTCCAGGTTGTACCACCACTCCTCGAACTCGCTGGCCCAGCCACGGAGTTCTATGAGGACCTCCCGGCTGTCCTGGTCGTACTTGTTGTCCGCCCACACTATCGGCCATGCGAAGAGCGTGATGTCCTGGATGGTCTCGCCCAGGAGGCTCGTCCTGCGGTCCGTGGCGAAGGACTTGGTGTACTCCGCCTCCACGATGGTGTAGACGGCCAGTTCCCTGGCGCCGGAGCCGATGTAGGCGTCCTCCTTGTCCAGGTGGCTCCACTTCTCGAGCAGGGGCCTCTCGAAGCCGGCGGAAACGAGTTCCTCCATCTTCTCGGTGTAGTCCGTGGCCATGGCCCGGCTCAGTTCGTCCTTGTCGGCGGATACCTTCACGAAGATGGGGCCGACGTGGTTCTGCTGGGTGCAAACTAATGCGTACATAGTGCTTGGTTTTTAGAGGTTTGACATACTTGGGTAGCGGGGAGGGTTATCAGCCCGTCCCGCCACTGGGTCAGATGAGTCCCTGCTTCCGGAGGTAGTCCTCGACTATCCGCTTGATGCGTGAAATCGTCGTCCTCCTCCAGGTGCAGTCCAGGTCGAAGTGGTCGGTGCCCCAGCCCTGCGCCTTGATGACGTCCAGGCCGACCTGCGTGTCGTCCGGGTAAGGGGTGATGGACACGATTTCGTACCGGATTCCGGACTCCTGGATGGTTGGCTTGTTGGGATGGTAGAGGAAGTTGATGTCCTCCACGTCGGAGCGGTTGAAGAGGTCCAGGATGTCCTCAATCTCGTCGACCGGCAGGCGTCCCTTCTCCTGGTTCTCCTTATCGGCTTGGTAGCAAAGGCAACAATTAACGCAATAGTGTTCCTCGCACTCCACGCAGGCCCGGCACATGGAGCATGTGACGATGCGCTTCCCGCAGTGAGGGCAGGTCTGCACCATCAGTTCGTTCCTCAGTTCGACCTCCTCACCGCAGTGAGGGCACACCTCGTAGGTGTAGGGTCCCTTGGCGAATTCGTTCTCGGAGTTGTGGTTCTTCTTCATGGCAGATGGTTTTTTTGGTTGTACATGGGCCCCGGTGTAGTCGGTCAGGACCACCGGAGCAAGAGAGCGGGACTAATCGTCCCAGGAGTCCAGGAGTGCGCTGAAGAGGAGCGCAGGGATGATGAAGTAGAGCATGGCTACTTGGTTTTTGCCATCGCCTTCAGTTCGGCCTTCACCCTCTTGGCGGTGTCTCCCCTCCAGGTCCCGGCGTTCGCCAGGAAGTAGAGGACCACCGAACGGGCGGAGTCGAAGAAGTAGCTGTCGTCGATGGAATCGAGTTGGGACATGGCGTCCAGGTAGGGGACCGCACCGAAGTACGGCTTGGTCCAGTCCTTGCGGATTTCACGTGCGATGACGTAGAGGGGTCTCGTGTTGCTCATGATGCTTGGTACTTAAAGTGATACTTTAGGTCCCGGTGTAGGCGGTCAAGCCCGCCGGGACTGGTTTCAGATGGACTCCCGCTGGAGGATGTCCTGGGCCACGGCCTCCCCGTCCGGGATGTAGTACTTGTACTCCTTCCCGGTCTTGGCGGAGGTCTTCACCACGTAGCAGGTCGTCCGGCCGGCCTTCTCACCCTTGGTGTAGGTGTGCAGGTAGATGGGGTAGACGTTGCCCTTCGTGTCCTCCCACTTGTAGGACGTGGCCCGGTCGCTCGAGGAGGAGCGGGTGCCCTTCTTCTGAACGAACGTGTTCCCGTCCTTGACCTGGAAACGGACCTCCCCGTGACGCTCCTGGGCGGAGGCGCAGAGGACGGACATGGCGATGACGGCGATGGTGATGATGAACTTCTTCATGACTTGATGGTTTTAGGGGTTGAACATTGGCGGGCCGGAGCGGGGTCAACCGCATAGGGCCCGGGGTCTTACTTCAGCCACACCGCAGAGCCGTCCTTGACGACGCCGTGGTCGACTCCCTCATCCACGTCGATGACTATCTCGGAACCATCGTCCAGGAAGGGGGCGATGTCCTCGAAGGCAGTCATCATCACGTCCTCCCATCCGTAGGATGCGTTGAACCCGGCGTGTAGCCATCCGGGCTCCAGCCCCTCACGGAGATTGGCGTCCCATCCACCGAAGAAGAGGCGGACCAGGTCGTGGACGTTGTCCAGGTCCAGGCCGACGTCTCCCTTGTAGTGGTCCAGGGAGTAGTTGACACGTTCCTCACGGCCCTTGGCAATCCTGCGCTGGAGGGCGTCCTTCGCACATTCGATGGAAAGGAATTCGAACTTGAGGCTGATGGAATAAACTTGACTCATGATAGTGGTGTTTTAGTGGTTTGGCGGTAAGGGGAAGGTGTCACCCCGCCCCCTCCGTGAGTGTGTCCTGCTCAGTCGCAGTAGTCGGCGTAGACCTCCTGGCCGTCCCATATCCGGACGTAGGTGGCGGTGTAGTTCCTGCTGGAGCCTATCTTCCATTCCCCGTCGCCCCAGGAGCGGGCCATCTGCTCCTTCGCCCCACGGCGGACGCCGATGGTCTTGGGCTTCTCGTAGCACTGCTGGTTGTAGCCTCCGTCGGCGGACCGGGTCACGTACTTGTCCAGTTCCACGACCTTGCACCCCGTAGGGGTCACCTTGGTCACTTTGTAGAAGCAGGGGATAATCATCGAATAGCCCCGGGTCCCGGAGAGAATCATGCCCTCCTTCAAGATAGTGTCGTTTGCCATAATGAGATGTGTTTAGTAGGTTGGCGAACCCGGTCGGAATCACCCGGCCGGACCAGTGGATTAGAGCATGATGTGGATGCCCTTCTCGGCGTCGTGGTAGATGGCCCAGCACCAGTCGTAGGCCTCACAGATGCAGGCCAGTTCATGGGCCAGGTTCCCGTGGAGGCTACTCTTGCTACCCGGACCGACGGCCTTACGGCGGACGATGACGTGCCCTTCGCAGTACTGGTCCTTCTCCACCATCCAGGTGTCGGTGATGCAGTCGTTCCAGTCGTCCAGGATGGGCTTGATGATACGGACCTTCGTGTTGGCGTCGTTCTTTCTGTAGTTCTTCATGATGTGCGGTGTTTAGTTGTTGATGAATCGGAACCCAGGGGCCCGTCTCCGGACCCCGGGATTTGTACTAAAACCTCTCATGAATCGGATGGATGCGTATATGACGGCCTACTCACGTGGTGTCGCCCGGCCTCTCCCGGCCCGCTTCTCTCATCCTATGTTGACAATGAACTCTGAATCTTGGCTCGATTCGTTCGCCCTCCCTACCTCTATTATCGGTCCTACGCCTAACGTTGCCTCCATGCAGGGTGCCCTAACACCATTTCCCTTGGGGTCGCAGACCGAAGCAGTATTGAGATTGAACTTGTCGTCGAAAGTTTCACAATCGGTGAACTTCCGAGGGCAAAGTACGGGATTATTTTTGAATCGTGCAACACCAAAAACAAAACAAGACGTGAAGATTTTTCCTAATATATCGTAGATATATTACAAAGTGTTTCGATGGGTTTCGTTTCTGACAGCCAGGAACACCGGAAAACCCCTCGAAATCCCGCATCATCCCCGGAACAATCTTTTCACAATCCGTGAAAACTCCCACCAGCCCCTGGACCAACACCATCAACCCGTCATCCCGGAACCTCTCTCTCTTTCGGAGGAGAAGAAGAGAAGAAAGGAAAACTCTCTTTCTTGGGGACTTCTTTCTCTGAAAGAATAGTAGTACTATAGTGGTAGTACTTCTCTCTCTTATCTTTCTCCTATATGATAGTACTTATATCTATGGGAACTAACTCTCTCTCCGAATCAAATACTAACAACTACAAATGTACTATCACACTTGTACCAAATCATGGCACAAGCAGTAGGATTACTCTCCTCATCTACTTAGTCTTCATATATGCAATGACAATTCTCTATCCCATGTATCTTGTGCCATAACTCGGTACATTCATATGCTAACTGGCTGTGTATCAATAGGAGGGAAACACTCCAAAAGATATCCCCAAGGTCCGGGCATGCGTGTGTGAGGCAGGGGTCGTGTCCATAGGTGGGGTCCATAGGTCGGTCCAATAGATGGGTCCCCAGGTATCCAACTACCGAGGGTCTGCTCTTTAAGCATGTTGGAAAGTTCCTCCGGGAATGTTCTGCCGGCGATTATGTCCGGAGTTGCATTCCAGTTGCGAACATCGACATCGAATAGGTCCGGGAATGTGATGGAACAGGTGCACGGGAGGGGAGCCCCTGGGGGAGTGAGCCGGGGGTACGGGCAAGTCGAAAAGGAACTCCATATCCGCCCACCACTAAAAATCAAAAGCTAAATATGGGTAAAGTTCAAAACATGTTCGACCGTTGTCGTGGACCTTTTTCAAAATATCTCCGATCCGTTTGTTTTTGGAATTCTCAGGATTTGATTCCGTGGATTTGCCAAGATTCTCGGAAAGTGTGTTGTGGTGTTGGTTTGCAGGATCGATTCTTTGGGGTCGTATTTTGGCTGTGATGAATTTTGCGTGGGTGGGTGGGGGTAGTAGTCATTTTGCTTGAGTTTTGGTCTTAGAACCGTACTATGGCTTATTTCACACGACGTGAAAAGAAGAAAGCCCCCAGGATCGTCACGACCGTGGGGGCTGAACCAATAGTTGGATGATAATGAAAACTGAAGAAGGGGGCCGGTTGATTACGAATCGAACATTGAACTTTTGAAAGACCTATGGAATCTGGATGCAGAGTTGTCCGGCCCCTTTTGGGTATGTTAGATTTCGGTGATTTCGATGTTGAGGAGTGCGAGCATCATTTTCTTTTTGAGGATGTAGTCCGGGAGTCGGAGTCCTTTGGTGTCTTCGACGTGCTGGATGCCTTGTCTGTCTGTGTAGACGAAGTCGGCGACGTAGTGTACGGCCCGCTGGACGAGCTTGGTGACTGTCTTGGTTTTGGTTTTGAGCTGGACTGTTTCTTCTCGGTAGATGGGCGGGAGTAGTTCGAAGGGGACCTGGAGTCTGAGGTCGTGTATCTCGCCCTGTCGTTCCATGTCCTTGAGGAGGAGGTAGCGCATTCCTTCCTTCTTGGAGTCGAAGTCGATTCCGCAGATGGTGACTTTCTTTGCGTTGTATTTGTTCTTGGGTGTGCGGAACATGGGGTTGGTGTGTGTCAGTCTACGGGGAAGAAGGTCTTGTAGTTGCGGGTGAACCAGTCGGCGAGTTCGGGTGTGGTGGAGAGTGTGTCCTTGCGTGAGACGGCGCGGCTGAGGGCGTCGCGTCCGTAGTTGCGGAGGTTGCCTTTCTCGTCGGGCTGTATCTCGGGGAAGACGATGGCTTTGGAGCGGTCGTCGGGGTCGTACTCCCACCCCATGAGATGGGTGGAGTGTGAGCCGTCGGGGTTGTCGATCCGGCGCCTGTCCTTGGTGCGGAGCCTGTTCATGAAGTCCGCGGGGGAGGCGGAGGCCCGTCTGATGAGCTCCCGCTGCTCGGGGGAGAGGGAGAGCTGGGAGGCCGCCTTGCGGGACTGCTGTATTTCCTGGTCGATGGATGGCATGGCTGGTTGTTGTGTGTTGTTTATCCGAGTCTCCGGACGACGGGGGCGTAGTCCACGAGGACGGGTCCGATGTCCGTGTGGAAGTCCGCGTCGACGGGGATGAGCCCTCCGAGGCAGACGGTGTAGTAGCGCCAGGATCGTGCGGAGGAGGAGGTGCGTATCTGTGAGATGTACAGGGGTGTGTCGACGAGCTCCTCGCTCTGGGGGTCGTACTCGGTCTTGCCGCTTCGTTTGGCGAAGGCGAGGAGGCTCCAGTTCTGTAGGTCGTCGCTTCCGTAGAGGGCGGCGGCGAGCTTGTTGTTCGCGGAGGCGAGCATGGCGCGGGTCATCGCTACGATCCGGTGTATGTGGCTGTACTGGTAGCCCATGGAGAAGGGGCGTGACTGCATGTGGATGAGGAGGGGCACGGTGCTGTACAGGGACTCGTTCGCGAGGTCGAGGACGCGCATGTTGCCCGCGGTGACCGGGGAGAGGGTGTTCGCCAGCTCCGAGGAGGCCTCGTCCTGCCACAGCTGCTGGGAGAGCTTGAACCACTGGCGGTGCTTGAGGGAGAGGACGTAGGTGTAGTCGTAGGCGGGGTTGGAGACGAAGAGCTCCATGCGGAAGCGGTTGTACCCGAGCCTGCCCCCGCGGGAGAACGTGTCGAAGTCCACCTGGGAGAGGTAGGGGGACGCGTCGTAGATCGGCGTGACGCCGGGGGCGGGTGAGTAGTCCTCGTCCACGCCGGAGATCTGCTTGTAGCCGGTGCAGGCGCGCACGTACTTGTGTGGCCCGAGGGAGAGGGCGTCGCTGACGAGGGTGACCTTGCGGCCGGAGACCAGCCAGAGGGAGCCGTCGGCGAGGAAGAACGTGCCCATCTCGACGGGGACGCCGCCCCGCTGTCCCACGAGGTTCGAGACCGGGAGGAACGCCCCGTAGAGGACGTCGGCCGACCCCTGGGTGAGGGCGTAGAGGCCGCGCTCGGTGAAGACGTTCAGGGGGTCGCGGCCGTACGACGCGTCGGTGAGGCCCGCCATCTGCGGCTGTACGTCGATGACGTTGCCCGGGGCCTTGTAGCTGTGCTCCACGCGGAAGACGAAGGGGTTGTACTGCTCCGTGACGTTGATCGCGTCGGTCTCCTGGGTCTGGATGACCGGGGCCGGGTCGGCCGTTATCAGCGCCTCGTACTCGGACTTGACGCCCGATCCCGTGGTGCCCGTCCAGTCGGCCTCCGTGCCGATGGCGTAGTTGTACGCCGAGGAGGGGCGCACGCGGCAGGAGTAGTCGCTGTACATCGCGTGGTTGTCCCTGGTGTACTTGCTGTACAGGATCACCTCGGTTATGTTCACCGACGGGGCGATCGTGAGGTCCGCGCCTATGTAGCCGGCACCGGAGATCGAGTCGACGTACAGGAGACGGTTGCCGCTCTCGTCGGTCCACCGGACGAAGACGTAGGTGGCGGACGAGGAGAAGGCGTGCGCGTGCAGCCCGCTGAACCGCGGGATTCCCACCTCCGTCATGGAGACGGAGTCGAAGTAGTGGAACCGGGCGTTGTAGCTCAGGAGCCTGCCGTAGCGCTTCAGGGCGCCGGCGTCGACGCGCAGGGTCTCCGACGCCGTCTGGACGTTCCCGCCGAAGCGCAGCTGCACCGACTGCTGGCCCTCCAGGAGACGCTCCATCGGGATCGACGCCTGGTGGTAGAGGAGGACGGAGTCGAGGTCCATCTTCGCGTAGTCCCGCTTCGCCAGGAGGGTCGGATAGCCGAAGGGGTCCTTGCCGTCGTAGGCGGTCTCCGGGTCGACGTACGGGATGGGCTTCGAGCAGTAGACCTCCACGCTCTTGATCATCGAGGTGTCCTTGTTCCAGTAGTTCGGGTCGCCCGCGGTGCTGCTCAGCGGCCCGACCTTCACCTTCACCTTCGTGCACTCCAGCACGAGCTCCGGGTCGTTCACGGTGACGTCCCCCTGCCGGTTGACGTCGTAGCCGAACGTGTACTTGTCGAAGAAGTCGTCGAAGTAGGTGGCGCCGTACACGGTGACGCCCCACCACGACGTGTTGTCGAACACCGTCGGAGGGTAGGAGGAGCCGAACTTCGAGACGGGGTCGTACACGCGGAAGTCGTCCGTCCAGAAGGTGTTGCCGTCCTTGGTCTTCAGCGCTATCGCGATGACCGTCGGGCCGACGCACAGCTCCGGGTCGCTCTCCTGCAGGGCGTTCAGCGCGCTCTCGACGTTGTCGGCGATCTCCGCCCGGGTCACGGTGTCGACGTTCGCCACGTGCATGGCGCCCATGCCGGTCACGGAGGCGGAGCCGTCGTCGATCGTCACGTTCAGCGCCGGGGCGTCCGCCTCGGTGTCGGTGTACCCGGTCGTAGGGTCGACCCACGTGAACGACCAGTTGCCGTAGACGGAGTTCGCGGCCGTCGCCGCCTGGTAGCACGCGCTGAAAAGGACGATGTTCCCCGCCGCGGCGAAGTGCAGGTTGTCGATGACGTCCTGCTCGTGGCCGGTCGCGATTCCGCTGATGGAGAAGAGCGCCGACCCCTCGGTGGCGGTGCCGCTCTCGTCGTTGATGGTGATGGGGATGACCGAGACGCTCCCGGTGCCCTTCTTCACGGCGAGGTACCTGTTCCCGTCCGTGGTGCGGTGCACGTAGATGCGGGAGTACGGCACGTTGCCGAGCTTGACCTTGAACGGCTTGATGGGCACGAGACCGCCCTCCGTGGGGCGCATGTTGATGAGCTCCTCGCACATCCGCGAGCCCGAGTAGTCGGAGATCGCGCGGTTGATGCCCTGGTAGATGAAGTTGTCGACGGCCATGGCTGATGGTTTATTTCTGTCTCACTGTGCTCCTGTAGCGCTCGAAGTGGCGCGGGTCCTCCTCCGGCTCCTCGTAGCCGTACCTGGCGGGGTCGGCCATGAACTCGTCGTAGGTGGGCTCGGGGACGTCCTCGTTGTCGGGGTTCTCCGTCCAGACGTCGCCCATGTACGTGTCCCACTCGTACTCGCCCGCCTGGCGCAGCTGCTCGGGGGTGATGGCGCCGCTCCTCAGCGCCTCGTCGAACTCCGCATCGGTCATCGTGCGTACGCGGTCCGCGAGGTCGTAGGCGTTCTGCGCCTCGTTTCCCCGGGCCCTGCGGATCTCGCTGACGCGCCCGGCCCGGAGGAAGTTGTCCGCCGCCCGGGCGCCGGCCCTGCCGGTGTTGTAGGCGCCGATGGCACCGTTGCCCTTTCGCTGCTGCTCCTTCGCCTTCGCCGCGTTGAGGAAGGACATCGCCGCCCTGCGGCTGTCCTGTATGGTCTGTGATACGTCCTTTGCCATAGTATCGTTTGTTTTATTCGTCGTTGTCCGTTTCGTCCGACACCGGGGCGTCCGGGAGCATGCCCTGGCGCTTCATCTTCTCCAGCATCGTCAGCTTCTCCTTCTTCTTCGGGGTGAGCGGCTTCACGATGTCGTTGATCGCGTCCAGGACGCTCTTGTCCTTCTTGTCGTCCGCCACCTCGAACTCCGACAGCACCTTGTAGGCCGACGCCAGGCGCGAGGGGTCCGTCGTCTCGGAGATGATCTTCTCGATCTGGCGGAGCATCTTCTCCTTGATGGACTTGATGCTGGGCACGTCCTGGTTGGGGTCGCGCATCTCCACGCCCCGGGCGTCCTCCTCGGCGATGGTCGCGTAGACCGCCTCGCGGTAGTCACGGTCCCAGTCCTCGATGTCGCCCACCGTCACGTTCGGTATCTTCATGATCTTCAGCAGGAGCGCCGGGCTCCCGCCGAACATCCGGTGGAGGAGGTAGATGTAAGCGATCTTGCGCTTGTTGATGCGGTCTTTTAGCTCTTTTTGCATGGCGTCCCGGTTTTCAGGTTCCTCCGGCAAACATAACTATAACTCTTCCTCCACTTTTCACGAATCGTGAATACTTGTCGTCTCCCTATAGGTATCTTGGCGCCATAAATTGAAAATCTCAGAGCCATGAACGAAAGCATCAAATTCATCAAGGACTCCAAGTTCGGCGCCTACGCCGAAGACGATACCGGCGTCATGGTCGGCGCCATCCAGGACTACACCGGCGTCCCGTGCGGCGTGGTCCGACTCAGCGACGACAGCTACGCGCTCGCCCCGTTCGGCGACTTCGAGTACGCCGGCGAATAACACCAGTCACAACCCTTAGAACAGAACCACCATGCCGATACCGCTGATAGCATTGATAGGGGCCGGGATAGCCGCCGCGGGAGCGACCGGCGGCGCCATCGGCTCCGCCTCGAACAGGAGGAAGGCGAAGGAGGAGGAGACCCGCAACTACCGGAACGCAAAGAGCTACCTCACCTCGATGTACTACCGCGACCCGCTCACCACGGTCGGGAACAGCTCGCTCCTCAAGGCCGCGAAGCAGAACTACGCGGACAACCTCGACGCGATCCAGAACCGGATGGCCGCCGGGGGCGCCACCATGGAGAACCAGCTCGCCGCCAGACAGGCCAACAACGAGAGCCTCGACAAGCTCCAGGGTCAGCTCCTCATGAACGAGGACGCACGCCGCGACCGCATCTCCGGACAGATGCTCTCCCTCGACGACCGCCACTCCAGCGCCATCCAGGGCAACTACCTCCAGGCCGCGCAGGACTGGCAGCAGTGGGGCGGGCAGGTCGCACAGGCCGGACTGTCCCTCATGTCCTCCGGACTGCTCAGCGGAGCGGGCGGAGCCATCGGAGGTGCCGCGGGCTCCGGTGCCGCTGGAGCTGCCAGTGCCGCCGCCGCGGGGACCGGGTATGATTACGCCCCGCTCGCACCTGCCAGGAACGGAAGCCTCGGAGGTCTGATGAAAGCATAAAGGAATCCGCCATGAACAACAACATGTTTGCATCCATCTTCGGCGAGAGCCCCGCGACGCAGCAGGCGAAGCAGACCCGGGACAACGCGTTCCAGGCGATGCTCGCGTCACGCCGGCAGGCCGCCGAACAGCAGCGCACCGACGCCGTGAAGATGGCCCGGTGGAACGCCCTGGGCAACCTCCTCACCACCATGGTCCAGCCCATCGGCTGGGGCATCGGAGGGAAGGGCTCCGGCGTCACCGGCGGGGTCCAGCAGTACGACAACCGCCAGTACCTCGACTCGTTCAACCGCGCTCTGAAGGCCTCGGACGACCTGCAGAACATCGGGACGGCCGAGGACCAGTACCGGTTCAACCTCGCGGAGGAGGACTACAAGCGCAAGCTCGCGCTCGAAGACGCGGAGCGGAAACGCCAGCAGGACCTCGAGGACAGCGAGCGGAAGTACAACTTCCAGCTCGAGAAGCAGGAGCGCCAGTTCGAGCACCAGCGCGAGATCCAGGAGCAGAAGGACGACGCGCGCCGGGCGCTCGAGGAGTACAAGGCCACGCACCGCGTCTCCAGGAAGGGGACCGGCGGCATGGGCGTCGAGGACAGAATCCTCCTCAAGGAGATCGACGCGTACAACAAATACGTCAACACGCAGACCGCGCTCGGCAAGCCGTACGATTCCTTCGACAAGTGGATGGACAGCAAGGGGTACCAGGTGGACAACGTCCGCTCACAGTACTCCGGCTACCGCGGAAACGCCGGATCGTCCGGCACCGGAGTCAACCTCAACCTCCAGTAGCCGAATCATTCCTAACGAAAAAAGACAATCACGATGCCTGATATCAAGGGGAACAACCAGAAGATATACGACCTCCTGTCGTCGCAGGGCGCACAGGGTATAGGCGAGAATTCCGACCAGTTCCAGAAGTTCATGGAGAACGACACCAACCGTCGGAAGGTGTATGACTACCTGCATTCCATCAACGCCGGTGGGATAGGGGACAGCTATGAGGATTTCAGCGCATTCGTGTACGCGGCCCCTACCGGCAACAATCAGCAGAACGCCGCCCCTCAGCAGGTGAAAGTTGCCGATACCGGCAAGAATGAGAGGCCGGTCCAGCAGGCATTTGCAGAGCAGACCTCCAAGTGGGCCGTCCCCCAGGCCGACTGGAACCCCCAGGAGAAGCCCTTCTACGGTCCCGGCGAGCCGGTGTCCGCCCCCAAGAAGAAGGCGCAGGAGCCCGCTCCGAACCCCTTCCCGGCCAGAGGCAACCTCGACAGGGAGATCGCAGAGCTCAGAGAGCAGAAGGCGGCGGCCGGCGAGGCCATCAAGGACGACATCGCGCTCATCGAGGAGTACGAGCGCCGGCTGAACGAGAACAAGAACTCCCTCGACCCGGGCTCAAAGAAGGTCCAGGATAACAACAACTGGCTGTACGCCCACCGCGACGCATACCGCGCCGCGAAGAACAGCGACGCCATGAAGGAGTACTCCCGCCTCGAGGGCGAGGTGAGCCGGACCGAGAACGCCATCGCCAGCGCGAGGAACGACATCGAGCGGCGCAAGAACCGCGAGGAGATGGAGTCCCCGACGGAGGTGATCGCCACCGGCAAGACCGCGCTCGGCAACGACAACATCGGACGCCGCGACAAGGAGTACGAGCTCCGCAAGATGGCCGACGAGCTCTCCGCCAGCACGGCGCAGGAGTACAACAAGAGCAGCAAGTACGACGAGACCAGCCCCGTCGAGCAGTTCTTCGCAGACGCCGGCAACAACATCGACAGCGGTTCGCTGACGTTCGGCCTCTCCAAGGGCCTCGCGGAGAAGCGGGCCCGCGAGGTCGGTGACAAGTACAACGGCCTCATCGACGGCGCGCTCAAGAGCATGCACATGTCCGACGCGGACATCAAGCAGGTGCTCTCCTCCGTCGAGACCGCCGTGCCGAAGCTCCAGGCCCTGGAGGAGGAGCTCACCGCCGCCTCCGCCGAGATCGACACGATGAACCAGACCTACGAGGACATGGTCCGCCGGGGAGACCCGAACGCCGCGTCCTACGGCCGGGAGCTCCAGAAGAAGATCGACGACTACAACAAGCGCGTCAACGAGGAGTACAAGCCCACCTGGGAGGCGTACGACCGCGACCGGAACGCCTACGAGCAGGTGATGTCCGCGATCGACGCCGCCGTGGAGAGCGGGCTGACCGGAGGCGAGAAGGCCCTCCTCGAGGCGCTCGAGAGATACACCGAGGCGAAGACCCTCCGCTCCGACGACGTGTCCGTGGCGGGAAAGGCCGGAGCCGGCGCAGAGCAGAGCGCTGAGTTCATGCTGGACTTCATCCTCACAGGAGGCCTCGAGAAGGCCGGCACGAAGGTCGCCACCAAGCTCGCGACCAAGCGTGCGCTGAAGAGATACGGCCCCGAGTTCATGAAGGACCTCGCCATGAAGGGCCGGTCCATCACCCCGGGCCTCGGTCTGAGGCTCGCCACCGACGCCGTCACCTCCGCCGGACGTACCATGGCGATGTTCCCGCGCACCCTCCAGGCGTACGGCGACAACGCCACCGAGTACTCCGGGAAGGACGCCGCCGGACGGATCGAGTTCGACCGCACCCAGGCGAACGCCCTCGGCAACTCCCTCCTCTCGCAGTACATCGAGTACTGGTCCGAGGGATTCGGCGAGTACTTCGGAGACGCCGAGCGCGCCCTCTTCCGGAGCGTGACGAAGAAGGCCCCGAAGGAGATGATCGGCAAGACCCTCCGCGGATACAGCGGGAGCATCGGCCAGTTCCTCGACAAGGGCAAGTTCAACGGCATGTTCAACGAGATGCTCGAGGAGGTCGTGGGCTCGTCCCTGAACGCGCTGACCGGATGGATGTCCGGCGACCGCGTGGGAGACGCCGACGCGATGAAGGAGTTCTTCGCGGGAGAGAACCTCGCCACCCTGGCGCTTTCGTTCCTGCCGATGTCCGCCATCGGCGCCGCGACGAACATGGCCTCGTACCACAAGATGAAGCAGCGCTACGACCAGGGCGTCGCCGCGCTGAACCCGTTCATCGAGAGCGGTGCCGTCAGCCGGCAGGAGCTCGACCAGCTCGCCAAGGACATCCCCGAGATGACCCCCGAGCAGGTGAAGGACAAGATCGTCGACATCGCCGACCGGGCACGCGAGGCCAACGGCGGGAAGCTCCCGTCGGACTTCGCGAAGAACCTCATGGGCTACCTCGAGGGCGAGTTCGCGATGAGCCTCCGCTACGACGAGTGGGAGGACTCCCAGGAGAAGATGTCCGTCGTCAACGCCTACTCCTCCAACTACGCCAACCCCGACGCGCGCGACGCCTGGGACCTCGACAACGCCGAGGCTACAGCCAGGAAAGAGGCGCTGGAGTCCGGGTTCACCGAGGAGGACCTCGCTGACAAGGACTCGTACCAGCTGGCCGAGGAGGCCTTCGAGATGAAGGGCACCCAGCCCGAACGCTCCAAGGTCCTCATGAACTACGCGACCGCGAAGGCCGGCGTCGAGGGACTGCAGAACGGATACAACGAGCAGACCCGCATGGTGTCCGAGGCGTACGGCGAGAACGTGCGCGGCAACCTCGCGGTGAACGGCAACGTCACCACGGCGAGCATCATGCTGAACGGACGCCCGACGACGGTCTATGTCACACAGGGCGACGCCACCGTCACGCCCTCCGGTACGATATCCACCCCGACCGGCGACGGCGCGGTGAAGTACCGGCTGAACGAGAACAGCCCCGAGCAGACCGCCAAGGCCTACATGTTCTCCAACGCACAGCAGTTCAACGCCGACGACTACATCGGCGCGAGACAGCAGCAGTACCAGCAGATGAGAGGCCAGGTCTACGAGACCGCCCAGAACACCGTGAGCCCCAACGGCCAGGCGAAGGCGATCTACGACAGGCTCGGCTACACGGTCATCGTCGACGACCACAAGGGTGTCTACGAGCCGTTCTTCGTGGAGCGCATGACCAACGACGGGTCTACCGTCGTCATCAGCGGCGAGCGCAAGGCCCTGCAGGGCGTGGCACGGCGCATGGGTCTCGAGGCCCCAGGAGGGAAGTACCTCGAGGCTCCGGTCACCAGCCTCTATCCGCTCCTGGCGAAGGAGGCGGACGGATCGCTGTCCACCGACCTGCCGATGAACCCCGCGAAGCAGGAGAACGAGGCCCAGGCCCAGGAGACCGCACCGGCCGCCGAACAGCAGCAGGCCGAGGGAGTCGGAGACCTCCGCGACAGGACGGTCCCGATCGTCATGGGCGGACAGGCGCAGGACGCGCACGTCATCGACACGTCCGGCGGGAACGTGGTCTTCGAGCTACTCGACGAGAACGGGGACGTGACCCGCACGGCCAGACTCCCGGAGGCGGACTTCGCCCGCGCGATGCAGGAGGCCCAGACCCCTGCACAGCAGGAGGAAGAGGTGGTCGAGGAAACCCCTGCCGAAGTGGTCGGAGAGGCCCCCGCCCAGGAGGAGGAGACCGGGCTCCCGGAGAGCACGGAGCCGTTCATCCCGATCGACGAGAAGACCGGGGAGAAGATCTACGACGCCCCGGGTGTCGAGGTGGCGGACGCCATCGCCGACCTCTACGCCACCGAGGGACTCACCGAGGAGGACGTCGACCAGTACATAGCCGACCGCGCCGCACAGTCCGAGGCGGCACGCAACCCCGAGCGGGGTGACATGTCTCCCGCCGCGTGGGGACAGGCGAAGAAGGAGGCAGCGCGTGTCGCGGACTTCTGGAACGCCATGGCACAGGCAGCCGCCGCCCGCAAACAGCAGGAGGAGGCGCCCGCCGCCGTGGAGGAGACCCCCGCACCCGCTGAAGAGGCAACTATAGCCCGCGAGCCGGAACCTGCACCCGTGCAGGAGCGGGAGGCCGCGGAAGAATCCAAGCCCGAGGATAAGGCGAAGCGCAAGCTCGCCAGGCGCCTGAAGAACTGGCAGAAGCGTACGGGCGTCAAGGTCCGAGTCATCAATTCATACGACGAAGTCACGGACCAGCAGGCCAAGGAGGCGCTCGACGAGGGACGCGTCCTGACCGGATGGTACAACGACGGGACCGGGATGGTCGAGATCTACATGCCGAACATCGACGCCGAAGCACAGCTTGACGCCACGTTCATCCACGAGGTCGTCTCCCACAAGGGACTCCGCGCCCTCCTGGGTGAAGAAGGGTACAACGAGCTGTGCGACCGCGTATGGGATGAGGTCATGACCGACGGAGACAAGGCGTACTACATGAGGTACAACCGCCACCTCTCCGCCGACGGCGTGGCACTCAGACGCGCATCCGCAGACGAATACATCGCGAGACTCTCCGAGAACCTCGACTTCTACGATAACCGCTCTATCTTCCAGAAGCTCGTCGACTGGATCAAGCGCATCCTTGGTCAGGAGCTCTCCCTGGCGGAGATCGAGACCGACGCGGCCGAGAGGGCCGGCGCCGACACGGCATCCATGTCCGACGACGCGCTCCGCATCATCCTCTCCGACTCCATGAAGCGCTACGTCCAGACGACGAGGCGCGGTCAGCAGGACGCAGCGGCGAAGAACGAGATCAGCTCCAACGTCGGAGGCGCGATGCAGACTGACGGAAACAGCAACGGACAGACCAGATTCTCTATGAAATCAATCGTTACCGGCGGCGGCCTCGACGTGGTCGAGAACGACGGCAAGGGCAACGTGGCGTTCGTCACGACCGACGGCCGCACGTTCGACGCGGAGCATCCCATCACGGCCCGCGACCTCATGGGCCTCGAGAACACCGTGATGTATCACATGATGAAGGACGCCCGCGAGATCACCCGCCTCGACCCCCAGAAGGAGATGCGTATCTGGCAGGCATACGCCGACCAGCTGAACGCCTTCCTGCAGAAGGGCGTCGCGAAGGACGGGCTCGAAGGCGTCGACCGTATCAAGGCCCTCTGGCAGTGGGAGGTTGAAAACTCCGTATACCGCTCCGTGGCGCCGAACAGCGACGAGCAGTACAAATACTCCCTCGACATCACCCGCGTCTGCAAGAAGAACGAGGCGGTCATCAAGGCCATCTCCGCCATGCAGCGCCAGCTCGGCTACGGCATCACCCCGGGCCAGGTCATGGACATCTACATGGCCGGCATCGAGGAGGGATACCAGGTTCCCTGCCCGGTCTGCTACGTCTTCTCCCGCTATATCGACAACGGCGTCGTGGCGACCATCGCCATCAACGGCCAGACTAGGTGGGGCTCCGACCTCGTCGACCCGTCCACGCTCTCCGAGGAGGAGAAGCAGGAGAAGATCCGGATGTGGAAGAAGCGTCTTGACGAGCAGGAGGAGTACAACAAGAAGTACGAGAAGCAGATCGCCCAGGCGAAGAAGGACTGCAAGAGCATCATCGCGGAGATCGACCGCATCTCCGAGCTGGTTACCTCCGGTAAGCTCAAGGGCAAGGAGCGGAGCGCCGCGCTCAAGAGAGCACAGCTCCTCGAGAACCGTTACCGCTCCGCCTTCGACGTAGTGTCGCAGTCCGCGCTCACGCAGTGGATCAAGCAGTTCGCCATCCGCCAGACCAAGAACGGCTACGCGCCGACCAAGGACGGCAAGAAATACGAACTCTGGAATGACACGTTCCAGGGTTTCCCGCCTGAATACGCGCTCGACCTCCGTCTCACCGCGGAGACCATCCAGAAGTACCCGGCCATCCAGCGTCTCCGCAAGGCGAGGGGCGCGGCCGGCGGCAAGGAGATCCACTTCGCCTCGAACAACGACGTGGGCGACATCCCGATGATGCTCGGCGCGGACAACTCCGTGAACTTCTACCAGAAGGCGGTCAACGCCCGTACGCCGAAGGAGCGCGACTACTTCCTCGGCAAGGCGACCGAGCGCTTCAAGAGCGCGCACAAGTACGCGCAGCAGCAGAGCCTCCGCGGCGGACAGCGTATGTGGTCCTGGTCGGATAACATCGAGCGCCTGGCTCCGGACGTGTTCGTGAACCTGCTCCAGCTCCAGATGCTCGGCGGCGCCCTGCAGTCCTACTCCAAGCAGCTCGAGGGCGTGAACCTCGTGGCGAACATGGAAGGCTACGTCAACGGCTCGCTCATGGGATACGGAAAGGGATGGACGGAACTCAAGCCCGAGGACATCAAGGTCGTCGACGGAAAGGAGGTCCTGGCCCACGACATCAAGGACACCGTCATCGAGAAGATCTCCGGCAGGGATGTTCCCCGCGAACGCTACCTCGCCAAGGAAGGCGCGCCGGTCATCGAGATCGACGGCAAGAAGGTCACCCTCCTGTTCGACGACGTGGTCGGCATCGACGCCTACGGACGCGACGTGGACGGCCGTCACCTCAAGGGCCTGTTCGACCTCAACGGCGAGCTCGACAAGGCCGGCAACATCCTCGTCGGCATGAACGACACGCACATCATCGCCGCAATGGCTGACGACCGCGTGTTCTTCATCATCCCCTGGCACGCATCCGGCAACTCCATCCACCTCGTCCAGCAGATGCTCCACGACCTGGGTGTCGAGACACTGGTCAAGGACTTCACCGACTACACGAACGTGCAGGAGGAGAAGGACATGGCCAAGGGCAAAAAGAAGAAAAGCGACGAGGAGGCCGACTTCGTGGAAGAGGACGCCGACGTCTCCAAGGAGGTCGAGATCGAGGAGGCGGCACCCATCCGCCAGGAGATCATCGACTTCTGGGAGAGCCACAAGGACGAGTCCGACAGGGCCGAGAGGGGACTCCCGCCCATCCCGTCCGGCAAGGACGGCAAACTCTCCGACGAGCAGAAGCGCTACCGGAGACTCCGCGACGCCATCTTCGACGGTACCGTCGAGGAGCTCCCGGAGGAAGACCAGAACGAGATAAGAAGCGACCTGTTCCTCAGCCAGGTCCTCCGCAAGGTCGATGAGACCGTCGACGACAAGGAGATGACCAACGGCGACAAGAAGTTCATCTACCCGTACGAGTACTGGAACGAGGCGAGCACCTACGAAACCGCCGACGAGAACGGCGCCCGCTACCTCGAGTACTGCCGCCGCCTCGGTTACAAGCCGAAGTTCGTCGGCAAGCTGGATAGCAAGGCGAAGAAGGACTTCGGAAACTTCGCCGACCACAAGGGCTTCTGGAAGCTCCTCATCGACCGACGCATGTACGACGTGAAGGGACGGTTCCAGGACCTCGACCCGGTCACCACGGATAACTACGATCCGCGCACCGTCGATCCCGAATGGACCGCCCAGAACTTCCCGCTGACGACCGTCGCGGACGATCCCGGCGCTGAGAGAATTGCAGAGCGCGCCATTGAGAAGGAAGGCCGCACGTTCAAGGGCGGCGTCCCGGAGGCTAACTACGCTGGCGACATCAGGAGCGCCGTCCGCAAGTACGACATGGTCTCGAAGATGGTCGACATCAAGCCGGCCAAGGGAAAGACCATGTTCCGCGACGTGGAGGAGGACCGCGAGGCGTATGCCGATCCGCAGGTCGCAGAAGGCGGAGTGACCATGTTCCGCGAGCGTACCGCCGAGGCCCCGAAGAAACAGCAGGAAGTCTACAAGCTGATGCGTCTCGGTGACGACGGGAAACTCTATCCGCTCTTCATCGATTCCGCCTCTCCGATCGAGATCGGCAAATGGTACGACGCCGACAGCCCCGCGCTGAAGGACGTCGAGAACCTCCCCTCCGACACGTACACCGGCAAGCGGGACATCAAGGATAAGGACGGCAACAAGATCGGCGAGGAGGAGTACAAGTACGCTTCCTACATCGTCGACAACGAGACTGGTGAGGCCATGAGCATTGCCGACTTCAAGGCGGCTCACAAGGGCGACAAGGCGTTCAGCAAGATGATGAAGATGCAGGGCACCCCGAACAAGGACGCCATCAACTGGGCGACCGAGAACGGGATGCGCTGGATTCGCATCGAGGAGAAGAAGGCCGCGCAGAAGCGCTACGGCGGTTCGAACAGAGCCTACTACAACTACGGCATCAACGGCTCCAACGCCGTCGGTACGTACGCCATGCGTCCCGGCTGGCACGCTGGTTCGCTCCCGTCCATGAGACAGATTGGAAAGGGTAAGGGCCGGAACCTCCGTGACGACCGGTTCGTCTGGGTGAAGGGCTACGTCCCCGCCGACATCGACTACAACGAGGAGGCCCAGGGCAATCCCGACAAGGACATCCCGACGCACATCCCCGAGAACGGATACTACCTCAAGGCTACCAACGCGAACGCCGAGGCCTCCCAGGCTGACCGCATCGGCTGGTACGTCGCCGGTTCATTCTTCCCGGATCGCATCATGAGCGACTCCGAGGCTAAGGCCGTCATCGACCAGTGGAACACAGAGCATCCGGATGAGCAGGTCGAGTACGACTGGCCCCGTGAGAGCGGCAAGGTCTTCAACGCGGAGACCATGCAGCTCGAAGACCCGGACAAGGGACCGGACGGCGGCGGAACCCGCTTCCGTGAGGATACTCTGACCGACGAGGAGAAGGATATCAAGGCGAAGACCGAGGCCGACGGGACATTCATGAAGGCTCCGAACGGGAATCCTACGAACTTGAGCGAGAAGCAGTGGCTCCAGGTCCGTACCAAGGAGTTCAAGGCCTGGTTCGGTGACTGGGAGAACGACCCCGAAAATGCATCGAAGGTCGTCGACGAGAACGGCGAGCCCCGCGTCGTGTACCACGGCTCCCATTGGAACCCGATGGCCGAGGCTCCGGGAAAGGCTGTGTTCGACGATAACAGAGCCGGCCAGAACTTCGACAGCGTCGATATCGACTGGAACTTCTTCTTCACCGCGTCCGAGGCTTCTGCAAGAGGCTACGGCGAAGCAATCCCAGTCTTCCTCAACATGCGGAACCCCGAGGTTCACACTATCAAGGAACGGGTCAGCTACGAGATGGACGAAGAGACGGGCCACGACATTGTTGTGACCGCTCACGACGCCGGAAGCGAATATGATGAGGTCACGAAGGTGGAGAATCCCGATGGCGCGATCTACACCATCCGCGCCGTCGACGTGAGAGAGTCCGAGCGTAAGTTCGGTGAGGCTATCCAGGCTTGGGAGGGCGAGCATAAGGCAGAGCTCGAGGATGAGTACAACAGACTCAGTGTCCAGCGCGACGCCATCTTCGACCAGATGGAGGAGGTCCACCGAGACCTGTACGACAGGATCGGAATGGCCCAGACCTTCTATGGCATGAGCTACGACCAGATGAAGGAGAGGGCTAATTACGTCCTCGACAACATGATCGACACGATTGTCCATGCCAGTGACAAGTACGCGGAAGATGCCGCCAAGCTCGACGATTTGAATAAGCAGTTCAACGAGGTCGACCAGAAGATGTTCCGTATCTTCCAGCGCGTCGGCATCGAAGGCCGTCCCGAGTATGAGGACTACCAGGGAGATGAAGTCGAGTATGACTATCGCCAGACCGACGTCTTCGCCCTGGACAAGCCGAACCAGATCAAGTCCGCCACCGCCAACAACGGTCAGTTCGACACGAACAATCCCGACATCCGCTTCCGCGATGCTGACGAGAGGGAGAGGGAGTACGAGCGTCAGAAGGAGGCGAGCGACGAGCGGTTCCGGAACGGGATGGTGAACAAGGTCATCGAGCTGACAGCGAAGGACATCAAGGAAGGCAGGGAGCTCAATGGCTCCAACACGGGCATGAGGATTAACCTCGGACGTCCCGGCGGTACGCTTCTTTACTCCGGTCTTCTCGACCAGCCGATCGTCTCCACCGAGTACGATCTGATGGAGGAGGCGGCCCTGGGTTACGGAGACAAGCACTCCTATCATCCGTTCGACGTCAACGACCTGCAGGATCTCGCCACTCTCATTAATCATCCGGTCGCGGTGTTCAGGGACAAGAAGAACCCGTACAACCGCGCCATCCTCCTGGACAAGAAGGGATATCTGCTGGATCGGAAGGAAACCGGCAAGCACGACTATGTCGTCATCGTCGGCAGCTCCCCCGTCCTTGACGAGCGCGGTAACTACGTCATGAACTCCGAAGGACGGAGGACCTATGAGAACAGAATCATAACGATATTCCCCGCACAGGGTAAATGGAGAGAGTTCTACACCCACCTGAAGAATCTCGCAAAGGGCGACGAGAGCGTCGGCAAGAACGTGATGTGGGTGGACAATAAAAAGATATCCCCCTGGGTTAAGGGACACGCAACCTCCGTGCGTGCCTACGATGCAATAACCCAGGAGGACGTTGCAAATATAAGAAAAAGTTTTGATAACAAACAAGACTTACTGAGAATTGATGCAAAAAATTCTCGTCCGAACACTCGTTTCCGCGAGGTGACCCCGGAGCAGGACGCCGAGTACATGGAGGCCGTGAATTCCGGCAACATGGAGAAGGCCCAGGCGATGGTGAACGCCGCCGCGAAGGCCGCTATGCCGAACACCAAGGTCGTCGATGAGAACGGGAATCCGAAGAAGGTCTACCATGGTACGCACACCTACGGGTTCACTGAGTTCGCTCAGCCGGGAGAGTTCCTGCAGGGACTGATCTGGGCGACCGACCAGAAGAGGTACGCGGAGGTCTATGCAGATTACGCCATGGGCGAAGATGAAGCCGGCGTGTACGATCTGTTTGTCAACATCCAGAATCCACTTGACCTCGGATACATCGAAGACGTTGTCCGTTCAGAGACGTGGGACAATCTCGCTGAGAAGTTCGGGATGAGCCCGGAGGAACTCTTCAATGAGCTCAATCCGTATCCGGGTATGACATTCGAGGATGCGAAAAAACGCTCGTATTACATCTACGACTACACTCGCGAGGATAGATTCGTGAACCTTCTGAAGGAGCACGGCTACGATGGCGTGATCGCGGAAGAGGAGGGAATTAACAGGACTCCCGTCGTTGGCGCCGTCGATCCCAACCAGGTGAAGTCCGCGGAGCCAGTCGTCCGTGACGACAACGGAAACGTCATCCCGCTGTCCCAGAGATTCAACGAGGACAGCAACGACATCCGGTTCCGTGAGAGAACGCCGGACGATGCCAGAACCGCCCAGGCCGGCTACGAGCAGGAGATCCAGCGGAAGACCACCCAGTTCATCCTTGAGTGGCAGAATGAGGATATCCCCGTCCGCATCGCCATCAACCAGGTGATGAACGAGGTCGGCATGGACCGTCTGCCGGAGGACGCCGACTACCTGACCAGGCACAACCTCGTCAGCAGCCGGGCCGACGCCCAGATGCATAAGTACAAGCTCTTCTACTTCGAGCCGATGATGAAAGCCATCGGTCGTATCGAGGACGTCTTCGCCGGCGGAAAGCCGAGCGTGTTCGACAGACTGAACGGCCGCACCCAGAAGCGCGTCGACGCATACAACCAGATCGTGGATTACTGCTATGCGGTATCCGGTCTCGAGCGTAACGCATGGAAGCGTGCCGAGGCCCAGGAACTCAAGCGCAAGGCGGTCGAGAGACTCGCCGAGGCATGGGCGAAGGAGACCGAGGCAATCAACGCCGACAGCCGCCTGACCGACGAGGAGAAGAGCTCCGCCATCGACGCCGCCGACAGAAGGTACAGGAAAGAGCGCGACGAGATCGACGCGAAGTACGCCGACCGCGACTACTCCGGTATCACCGACCTCATGGGCCGGCCGAAGGAGGAGTGGCAGGAGGCGGAGGCCGACGCCCAGAAGATGATCGACGCGTTCAAGACGGAGCTGCGCGACCTGCTGTGGACCGACGGCAAGACCGGCGCCGAAGCCGATGCCGAAGCTGATGCCATGCTCAACGAGATGTGGGACCGCATCCGCGACTGCACGGACTTCAACCTCGAGCACGCCTACCAGTACGGGCTCCTGTCCCGCGCCGAGTACGAGCGTCTCCACGGCACCGACAGCCAGCCCCGGATGTGGAACTACTACCTGCCTCTCCGCGGATTCGCCGAGCGGACCGCCGAGGACGAGTACTCGTACTCCATGTTCACCAGCGACATGGCCGGCGGTGACGTAGCGAAGCAGGCGAAGGGACGTGTCACCAGGGCCGACGACCCGTTCGCGGTCATGCGCCACATCTCCGAGCAGGAGATCGTCCAGGGCCTCCAGAACTGGGCGAAGCAGGCGCTGTTCAACTTCGTGATGTACGCCGGTGACAACTCTCTCCTCACCCAGGTGGAGCCCTGGTACGTCAAGGAGCAGGGGACTGACAACTGGATCGCCGCCGAGCCGAAGTCGAAAGCGGCCGGCGACGAGAAGGACGAGACGCTCGAGGAGTTCGAGGAGAGGATGCAGGAGGCGCAGAAGCACCACGAGGCGCGACGCGGACGCAACGGTCTGAAGATTGGCCACCTCATGGGCAACAAGATGCACCGGAACCAGCACATGATCCGGCTGAAGATTAACGGCGCCGAGAAGATGATCTGGGTGAACGGCAATCCCATCATGGCCCAGGCTGTGAACGGCATCCCCGGATGGAGCAACAGGGTTCTGAGCGGACTCCGGTACATCAACCGCGGACTGTCCCAGTTCTACACCACGTACTCCTTGAAGTTCTTGACTAAGAATAAGTTACGTGATACCCAGTTCTCCAGGATCGCCGCCCTGGTCGACGAGGACCAGCCGTACCTCACCCAGCTCGAGAAGAACTGGTGGGCGAACAACGGCTACGTCGCCTTCGGTTATCCTATGATGAAGCTCGTCTCCATGTGGGAGAGCGGAGAGCTGGAGAAGAAGGAGAATAAGACCCCGCGCGAGCAGATGTTCATCGACTTCATGTACGACGGCGGCGCCACCGGCTACACCATGATAAACTCCATGGACAAGATCAAGCGCGACCTGGAGAAGATGGTGAAGAACGCCGGCCGCGGTGAGCGGAACATCCCCATCATCGACTGGTACGCCAAGGGTGTCGGCGCACTGAACGAGGCCTGCGAGCTCCTGACCCGCTTCACGTTCTACCAGACGTCCCGCGACATGGGACGGAGCCGTGAGCGTGCAGCGTACGACGCCAAGGAGTCCTCCGTGAACTTCAACCGCCGCGGGCTCCGGTCCGGCGTCGGCGTGAACGGATTCATGGCGGCGCTCGCCGGTTCCCTCTACCTGTTCATCAACCCGGCCATCCAGGGCCTGGACAAGTTCGTCCGTCTGCACAGGTCCCATCCTTGGAAGATGGGTCTCGTCGACGCGACCTACTTCATGATGGGCTTCGTGAACTCCATGCTCAACGCCATGATCGCCGGCTTCTCCGACGGTGACGACGATGACGAGAAGAAGATGGGTCCGGACTGGTACTGGAACATCCCCGAGTGGGTGCGCCGCAGCAACATGATTATCGGCTCCCCGTTCAAGAAGCTCGGCAAGTGGGGCTACCTGGTCCTGGCTCTGCCGATCGAATACAAGGGCTTCTACGCCATGGGCGAGCTGGTGTCCTCCCTCATCCAGGGCAAGTACGCCGCGAGGGACTCCCGGACCATCGCGAACGAGGTGGTCGGTGTCGTCGCGGAGCTCCTGCCCATCAACCCCGTCGAGGGATATACCCCGGGAGACAACCCGGCCATGTCCATCGTCCGCAACATGATGCCCGACGTCGCGGCCCCTATCATGGACGTCGCCACGAACAGGAGCTTCGCCGGCATCCCGCTGTGGAAGGAGAACATCTACGACGAGAACGAGCCGCTGTCCCAGAGCGCTTTCGCCAGCACTCCGGAGATCCTGAACAAGGCGGTCATCAAGCTGTCCGAGGCGACCGCGACGAAGCCCTGGCACGTGGACATCCCGTCCGGAGCCATCCGCGGAATCCTCAAGGGCTACGGCGGCGGCGCCTACACGTTCGTCGAGGATGTCGGCAAGGTGGTCTTCGCCGACCCGGCGCATCCGCGCCGCTATGAGAACTACCCGTTCATCAGCGGCTTCACCGGATACCTCGAGGACGACCGCCGCGACTCCTTCAGCAGTGACGCGCTCCAGCGCTACAAGGAGCTGGAGGGAGACGTCATCAAGAGACTCCGTTCCGCGGCGCCCGGCGAGAAGATCACCGAGTCCATGGTGTACAACCACCCGGAGGACCTCCCGGAGAAGGCGAGGGTCGCCAGGCTCCTCATCATGGACAAGTGGAACCTCGGCAAGATGTACTACGACGGCATGAAGCAGAAGTCCGGCGAGAAGGAGGCCAGGGTGAACAAGAGGGGAGACATCTACTACGTGGACGTGAAGGACGACATCAACAGCCTCCGCAAGGCGTGGAACGACGCGAAGAAGAAGTACATCGAGATCGCGGAGGACAAGAGCTCCACGGAAGCCGAGAAGGAGGCCGCCGAGAAGGAAGTCCAGAAGGCGTGGCTCAAGTTCACCCAGTCCGAGGACGCGCTCGTGGACGCCCTGATGCAGGAGGAGTACTACCACGTGAAGCAGAAGATCGAGAACGGCATCCCTTACGAGCCGAAGGAGACTCTGAGCGAGAAGGCCTACAATCTGACGAATAGAAAATAGTTCGTATATATGAAACGAGTAACTGAAACAGACATAAGGGTCCTCCGGTCGAGAGCCGGCAGGACCCCGAAGCCGAAGACGAAGGTCGGCATTGACGGCACGATCCAGTTGACCGGGAACGAGTTCAAGTGCACGAAGGAATCCCTGGACCTCCTGACCTATGCCGGCCAGTGCAACGACTCGTTCTGGCACTACAGGCTCCAGGCAGACCGGAGCGCCGACTACTACAAGGGCAAGCAGTGGGGCGATCCCGTGGAGATCAAGGACCGCTGCGGTTGCAAGAAGGTCATCTCGGAGGAGGAGTACATCAAGAGCCAGGGCCGCCCGGCGCTGAAGCACAACCTCATCCGCCCGATCGTCCGCAACGTCCTGGGCCAGTTCCGCGACGCCCCGTACAAGTCGGTGGTCTACGCCTCGAACGAGGGCGGCCAGCTCGCGGCGGACCAGATGAGCGTGCGTCTGAACGACGTCCTGCGCTACAACAACTCCGTGGAGCGCGACGCCCGCGAGTACGAGTCGTTCCTCGTCACCGGCGCCGCTATCTACATCACGGGCTACGCCTACGACGACGAGCTGAACCAGCCGATGCCGTTCTTCAACTCGATCGACTACCACCGCTACTTCCAGAACCCGGACGCCAGCGACGTGGCCGGCAAGGACGTGCACTTCTGCGGCGACTTCGTCGACATCCCGCTGGACGAGGTGAAGTCCAAGTACGCGCACAACCGGGCCCAGGAGCAGGCGCTGGAGGACATCTACCATCACGAGAGCTACATCCTCCCGGTGATGTGGCAGGCGTTCGTCCAGGCCAACCCCGCGGCGAAGAGCTTCCTCGGCACCGCGAACGACGGCAACTGCCGGGTCATCCGCATCTGCCGGCTCGAGGGTTTCTGGGACCTCACCGTCCACGACTACGCCGACGCCTCCTACGAGACCTACTCCCTGCGCGAGTTCCCGAACAAGCAGAACGAGGTGGACGCGGAGATCGCCCGGCGCCGTAAGATCGCGAACGAGATCGGCGTGGACTACGAGGACCCGGCCAACCAGCTGTTGATCGTCTACGAGAAGAAGTACGTCCGGCGCTGGGTCTACTACCACCTCTCCCCGTGGGGCCACGTACTCTGGGAGGCGGAGAACCCGTACAACCACAACAGCCACTGCTACGTGGTGAAGTTCTACCCGCTGTTCCAGGGCCAGGCCTACGGCATGGTGTACGACCTCATCGACCAGCAGAGGATGGTCAACCGGATGCTCATCAACCTGGACTTCGCGATGAGCGCGAGCCAGCAGGGCGTCCTGCTCGTGGACGAGGACAGCATCCCGGACGACCTCGACCTGGAGGACATCGTCGAGGAGTGGACGAAGTACCGCGGCGTCATCAAGCTGAAGATGCGTGACGGCATCACGCCCCCTCAGCAGCTGACCGGCCACCAGGTGAACATCGGCCAGTTCGAGATGATCAACCTCATGATGAAGATGATGATGGACATCTCCGGCGTCCAGGGCGCCATGCAGGGCAAGGCCGCCGTGGCCGGAACGCCGGCGTCCCTCTACGCCCAGCAGGTGTCCAACTCGCAGATCAACGTGCTGGACTACTCCGAGGCCTTCGCGTGGTTCCTCGAGCAGCGCGACTACAAGTTCATCCAGCTCATCCAGCAGTACCTCGGCGACGAGTACTGCCCGGCCCCGGAGGGCTCGAGCGAGGAGGCGAAGCACTACGTCGCTTCCGAGGTCCGTAAGTACAAGCTGAAGAACCAGATCCGCCGGGCCATGGACCACGCGGTCGTGCGACTGTTCCAGGAGCAGCTGATGGCGAACCTCCTGCTGAACGGCGCGGCATCCATCCAGCAGTACGCGCAGATGGGCGTCCCGTTCGGCAAGGACCTGCTCACGAAGATCGGCCAGGCCCAGGCCCAGGTACAGAACGGCCAGGGTATCAGCCAGCAGCAGATCGCCGACATCCAGGCGTCCCTGCCGGACGTTGACCCCGGCATGATGACTTCCACGATGGAATTCGCTCAAAGATAAAGGAGGAGAGATATGGAAATCGACAGAACAATCACCAACATCTGGACCATAATCATCCATGAGAGGGAGGTCTTCGAACGCGTCACGGACGAGTCTCTCATGGCGTCGTACCAGCGGGCGGAGGCGAACCCGAAGGAGGACGGAAGCGTCATCACCGACGACGACCGCGCCTTCTTCGAGCGGTACTACCGCAACGCCCTGGCCGAGCTGTCCGCCCTTCTCGCGAAGCGGACGGTGAAGTACGGCGGCGGCATACGCAACGAGCGCGACCCGGACGACGGCTACATCACGACGTACTACACGCTCGCGATGACCGAGAACCACGAGTCGGACCTCTGCCAGCCACTGGCGTCGCACTGCCTCGAGTTCATCGTGGCGAAGGTGCTGGAGAAGTGGTACGGCCGCGGCACCGACTTCGGGAGCGACGCGGAGAAACAGCAGATACGCCACATCCTCAACTTCCGCCGTTTCTGCGTTGAGCGGCCGTTAAGAACCCTATAGTGTAAATCCATAAAAATCCCATTACTATGTACGCAAAGATTGCAGCGGCCGGCAACGACCCGGCGAAGATCGTTTTCCTCTACAAGCGCGACACCCTCTTCAACGACGTGTCGCTCATGTCCAACTACATGGCGAAGAACCTCGCCACCAAGGACGGCAACTCTCTCACGGACGAGTACGCCATCTCCGACGACGAACAGGACATCGTCGACGTGAGCATCCGCGCCACACTCCCCGACATCTACGAGGCGATGACCAAGATCACCACGGCCGTCGTCCCCGCGTTCGACGACTGCAAGACCGAGACGGCCGGCACGAAGGGCGTCGACATCGGCGGCAACAACGTCACCATCCAGGCTGGCGACTACGTGGAGTTCTACATCCAGGACAACCATTCGTACAACGCCAACGTCATCACGATGGTTGACGCCAGCCTGTACAACTGCCTCAAGCACGGCGTGCTGAAGGAGTTCTACTCGACTGTCGTCCAGGCGGATTTCTTCAAGCTCTGCGCCGACCGATTCGTGGCGGAGCTGTTCAAGATGAAACAGCGGCTGTTCCAGCTCAAGAAGAAGAGCGTGCAGTCAAACCTCACTTAGAAGGTGGACTCGCCACCGGTGGCCGAGTGTCTGACGGAGGGCGTCCTGTGAGGGGCGTCCTCCATTATTTTTACGGGCTCCATGCCTCCGAAGGCGATGTAGTTGCCCACGGCGGTCGTGTCCTGGATGTCGTCGTGCGTGCCTTCCATGGCCTCGATCCTTCCGCCCGGTGCGTTCATCAGCCACATGGCCTCGTCGGCCGCGTCCTGTGAGTACTCCATGTAGTCCCCTTCGCGGATGCGGACCGTGTAGTCGTCGTAGGCCAGGTACTTCGTCTGCTTGTTCATGTGCCATCCGATGTGGCGGGTGGCCTTGTCGCGCGTGTTGTCCGGGGTGGTCCGGCGCCGGTAGAGGTTCTCGTAGATGCCTCCCAGGGTGTCGAGGACCGTGTAGGTGTGGTCGCCCTCGGAGACGGCCGCGTCGTCGGACTTCTTGTTCTTCGTCTCGTAGGTGTTGGACTCGATGACGAGCAGGGCGTCGTCGTAGTAGTGGGCTATCTGGGCGGCCTTGTACGCGAGGAGGTCCGGGTCGACGTGCCCGCGCCAGAGCGCCGCGCGCTCCAGTGCTCCGAACTCGCCGGCCATGGAGATGCGGTCGAACACCGAGATGACCGACCAGTCGGCCCGGTGCCCGCGCCCGCCTACGTCGACGGTGACCAGGAACCGGTTCTTGACCTTCTTCCCGGACGGGACGTTGTCCGTCGGGTAGATCCATATCTTCAGCACCTCGGTCTGGGCGTCCATCGGGTAGAGCCTGACGTTCTCCATGATCTTCTCGCCGACGGTGGCGTCGCCCCGGATGTCGCCCACGAACTGCGGGTTGCGTATGTTCTTGTGGAGCCAGGACAGCAGGTCGTCGGTGAAGTAGCGCCCGGACTTGGTCTGGAACGCCTCCTCGGCCGTGGTCGGGTACTCGGACTTCATCTGGAAGTCCGTCCAGTGGTGGGACTTCTTGAAGTGGTTGTACCAGAAGATGCCGTCCATCGTGGCGCCCTGCTCCCACTGCCACCAGTTGTAGTCGCTCCAGGTCTCGACGAACTTCTCGGCGCTGGGGTAGCGGTTGGTGTACTTGCGCGTGTAGCGGACGTCCACGTACCACGCGACGAACACCGGCCGGATGCCTATGGTCCCGGACTTCTTGTTGTCGAGGGCGGCGAGGTACTGGCGGTGGAAGTAGTTGCCGACGCCCTTGGCGGTGGACTCCATGACGATCATCGTGCCCGGGACGTCCGGCACGGTGGAGTAGAGGGCCATGGCCACGTCGTCGCCGCGGGCTTCCTGGGTGTCCTTCCAGAGGCCGACCTCGGACATGTGTACGAGGGAGAAGTCGAAGGAGCGGAGGGCGTCCGGCTTCTGGGCGGAGCCGATCTGTACGCGGCACCCTCTCTCCGGCATGATGCGGATGAGCTCCGTCCCCTCGAAGCGCTTGAAGGACACGGGATCGCTCCAAGGGGGGAGCTTCGCGATGAGGTTCTTGTACATCGTGCGGATGTTCACCGCCTGTGTCTGGTCGAGGGCGACGATGCAGGAGTGCCAGTTCTCGTACCAGTAGCGCTGGAGCCAGTACATGTAGCACTGGGTGGCGGTCGATCCGCCCCACTGGCGGGCCTTGACCAGGAGGACCCGGATGGGGACGCCGGCGAGCCTCTGTCTCTCGTATTCGCCGATGAGGATGCGCTGGCCCTCGTTGAGGATGAGTGGGATTGGCTTCTTCGTCTCCTTGTCCTGGATCTTGATGGTGGAGGCCGCGACGAACTCGAAGTCGTACTTGAGCCGCAGGTTCATGAGGTGCTCGAGGACGAGCCTGCGGTTCTCCTCCGTGTCGTACTGGCCGGTGGCCTGGAGCAGTCCGCTCGGGCCCTTGTACCGGATGAACGCCTTGACGAACGGGTCGGTCATCATCTCGTCGGGGACCCAGTACTCCTGTCCGTCGATGCGGAACTGCGAGCGGGGTACGACCTCGCCCAGTTCGTCTCCGCGGATCGGGTCGTAGGTACGGAAGTATTTCCTCCTCCGTGCACGGTCCTCGCGGAGCATCTCCTTTATCTTCTCCCTATCTGCTTTCATCTTCCAGGCATTCTTGTAGGATGGAGATGAGCCTCTCGTTCCGGATTATCATGTCGTGTTTCTGTCTCTCGAGCTGTTCGTTGACGGCGCGGAGGTCGTCGATGAGCGCGATGACGTTTCCCCGGAACGCCGAATAATTCACATTTCGTGAATTTTTCACCGCGGAGATGATGTTGGTCAGCGTCCCCTTCGTGATGCCGTAGCGCAGGGATACCGCGTCGTACGCCTGCTTCCTGGCTTCGTCCTGGTCCATACCCTGGTGGATTCTGTGGCCGAAAATCATGTAGAAGAAGGTGACGACTTCCTTGTTTCTCTCGTTGACACTGACTTGCTTCCGCATTGGTTACGTTCTGGTTGTTGCAAATATACGAAAAATCTTTTACTTTTCACGAATCGTGAACTTTAATATTTCACGACAGGGTATTTTCGGGGCGTAATTGTAATCTCAGTACTATGCCCGAGAAAGAAGAAACCCAGATCAACGAAGCTCCGGCCCTCCCTAAGTACCGGGAGAGACTGCGTGACCGCTACCCTGACGTGGAACCGCAGAACGATCAGGAGTGGGACGACCTGGCTGAGCGCGCATACGGAGAAGACGAAGAGAAGATCAAGAACTTCGAGGACAACAACAAGGTCATCGAAGACCTGCTCGATTCCGACAAGGACCTGGCGTCCGTCGTTTCCGAGATGATCGTCAACGGAACTCCTTTCCGCGCAGCCGTCGTCAAGTTCTTCGACCCCGAGAGCCTGATGGCGAAGGAGGGGGATGAAGACTACGAATACTACCAGAAGTCAGCAGAGGAACGCAAGAGGATGGGTCAGGCCTTCCGTGAGCGTGGCGCCCGCAAGCGCGCCAACGAGAAGGAGGCCTACGACAACATCGACAAGTTCGCCGAGAAGAAGGCGTTCGACGCCGCCGCGAAGCAGGAGTTCATCGATTTCGTGAACAACCTGTACAACGACATGGGCGAGCTGAAGCTGTCCATGCAGACGCTGGAGAAGCTCTACAAGGCCATGACCTACGACGAGGCGGTGGCCGAAGCAGCGGAGACCGCAGAGATCGACGGCAAGAACCAGGCGATCGAAGCCGCCCGTGTCAAGAAAGCCGCGGAGACAGCCGGCGACGGCGTCCCGGCCCTGCAGGGCGGAAGCGCTCCGGAACCCCAGAGACCGAAGGCGAAGCCCACCATATTCGATGACCTTCCCAAACGAAAATTCTAAACAAACTAACAAATCAAAGCCATGAAGTTTTCTTCCTACGCACCCAGATTTTCGCGTTTCATCGTCGGCCCCGGCTCCGCCGAGGTCACTGAAACCACCACTTCCCAGTCCAGCGAGTACGCTGCCGTAGACGGAACCACCGTCGTCGGCGAGAACGCGCCCAGCACGACCGTCCAGAAGGCTGGTTACATGGACGACGATCTTGACAAGAAACTCGTCCTCGTCCGTCCCCAGGATACCCCGATCGACACCTTCACCCGCACCATCGCCAACAACGTGAAGAGCGAGGCGTGGGAGGCCGGCGGTTGGGAGATCGGCACCCGTGAGGTGTGGGACCGCCTCGACGCGGCCTATTCCTCCGGCACGTCCATCACCGTCCAGAACGCCGACATGTGGAAGCCGGGCGACACCATGCTCGTCCACACCATCGGCAACGAAGCCAGCGGCTATGCCGACACCGGCATCAAGCTCGACGGCAGCGGCAACCCTGTCGCCCTCATCGTCAAGAGCATCAGCTCCTCGACCCTGACCGTCCAGCGCGTCGGCTCCCTGTCCGCGAGCATCCCGAACCTCGACGACGAGTCCATCCTCCAGCGCCTCTCCCCGGCCGTGTCCGAGCTCGAGGCCTCCGTGGAAGGCTTCGCCATCCAGCCGAGCGACCGCAAGTACTACAACCAGACCCACATGACACAGGTCGAAGAGTCCGTCATCCACAGCCTCCTCAAGAAGAAGGTCGCCATGGACTTCTCCGTGTACAAGGAGCAGACCCTGTGGGACTTCAAGCGCGGCATGGAGCTCTGCAACCTGTTCGGCGTCGGCGGTCTCTCCAAGAACGCCAAGGGCGAACTCGTGCACCACTCCACCGGTCTCTGGTGGCAGGCTACCAAGCAGACCACCGTGGACTACTCCGCCGCCATGACCGACCAGGACTGGAACGCCGTCGGCCGCTACATCTTCGAGGGCAACAACGGCGCCGACCGTCGCCTCCTCTTCGCCGGTAACGGCCTCCTGGAGCAGATCGCCAACGTCAAGTCCTACCAGAAGCAGCTCGAGGCGAAGAACACCGAGATGGTCCTTGGCCTCCGCGTCTTCCGCATCGAGACCCCGTTCGGCGAGCTCCTCGTCAAGCCGATGAACTCCCTGTTCGAGGGCTACTTCTCCAAGTGCGGTCTCGTCATCGACCCGAACTTCGTGAAGAAGTACGTGATGGAGCCTCTGACCACCACCCAGCTCGACCTCAACAAGACCGGCCAGCGCCGCGTGGACAACGCCATCCGCATCCACGAGACCTACAGCCTCTTCCTGGAGAACCTTCCTTGCCACTGCAAGATCGTTCCCTCCGCCTAAACCGACAACCTCCCACTGTTAACGGGGCGGTGGTGGTCTTCACCGCCGCCCCATTTCAATAAGAGACAACACTATGGCAAAGAAGACTTATAGGACATTTTCGCTGAAGAGTCTCTTCCTCATGCTGAAGGACGAGGACGGCAACCGAATCGAGATCAAGTTCAACGGAGGAATCCAGGTCGACTCGACCGCGAAGTTCACCACGAAGAACGAGAAGATCCAGGCCCTGCTGGAGAAGTCCAGCGGATTCGGCCGTGACTACTACATCGAGTCCGTCGTTGACGACCCCGTCGAGAAACCCGCCCCGGTCGAGGAGAAGAAGGCCGAGCCGGCCAAGGCTCCCGAGAAGGAGATCATGTCCGAGATGAAGGACTCCCGCAGATTCAAGAACCTCGTCGAGATGCGGAACGCCATGAAGGAGCTCGGCATCGAGATCGAGGACAACGCCCCTTACGCCAAGGCCAAGGCGGTCGCCGCCAAGGCCGGATACGATTTCCAGATCCAGAAGAAGTAAATGACAAGGGAACAGCTCATACAGCAGGTGGCGCTTCGGATGGACGAGGTCACTCCGGATAACATCGGCATATCCGACATCTTCGTGGACGGCGCGGACGGGAACCCCCTGTACGCGCTCATCGACGGCCTTGTCGATTCCGGTTGCCTGGAGCTGTTCTCGGTCGCACCGTACTGGCGCCTCAAGCAGACCACGTTCAGCGAGACCGCGCTCGAGTCCGTCGGCTCCCAGCGCACGGTCGGCGACGGAAGCATCACCATCGCCACCCGTCAGATGATCCGGCTCAAGGTTCCGGACGACTTCCTCCGCGTGGCCGAGATCAGCCACCCGTCCTTCCAGCGTCCCATCACCGAGGTGGTGCAGGAGATTTCCGAGCTCGGGAAGCGCCAGCACAACCCGTTCCTGATGGCGAAGGAGGCGCGTCCGGTGGGCGTCATGTCCCACGGCGTGTGGGTCGGCGGCACCACCGAGGACCCGACGTACGAGCAGTGCCGCGAGATCGACTGCTACTCGATTCCGTCGACCGGCGCATTGACCGGCCTCGTCGCCACGTACATCCCCAAGCCGGCGACCATCGACGACGACACCGCCCACTCCGGTGCGAGCGCCGTCTCCGTCGAGGACGTCGTGCCGGCGGTGCTCATCGACGCCCTGCAGTGGCTCATCGCCGCACGCACATTCGGCGCCAGGGGAGACGCCAACCACTCCGCGATCTGCCAGCAGAACGCGCAGAACCTCCTTGTGTAAACAAATAACAGAATACAGCCATGATGAACAGAGAAGAAATCATAAAAGCCGTCAACAACTTCCGCGGAGCCAACCGTGAGTTCTCGCAGGAGATGGGCCCGATCATCGAGTCCCTCATCGCGCTCATCACTCCCGTTGAGGCGGCCGATATCACGGCCCTCACCGCGGACCAGCTCGACGCCCTCCAGCCCGGCGACGTCGTCAAGAAGAAGACCGGCAACCAGTACCACTCCTACATGGTGTCCTACAAGGGCGAGGGCTCCGGCGAGGGCATCTGCCTGACCTATGTGGCGGCGGGCCTCATCGAGACCGTCTCCTACGACCGCACGGAATCCGGCTGGGCCTACAACTCGACCGACGTGTGCCCAATCGAATACTAACACAGTTAAAGCGCACATACCATGTCAGCAGTTCACTCGGACCTCGCTTTTGTCAGCTACCCCGGCAACGGGGCGGGCTGCGGATGTAAGTGCTCCTGCGGCAATGACTGCCAGGGCACACCCATGGTGTTCCGTTCCGTATGGGACAGGCTCATCCAGCAGTTGTTCGGAGCGACCCCTCTGGGCATTGATTCCGAGGACCAGCTGCCGGACATCGAGATCTGGAAGGACGGGGTAGAGCTGGTAGGCGACACCTACCCCTACACCTTCCGCGTGACGTCTCCGGCCGGGATTTCCCCGAAGCCGTACGACGTCGTTCTTTACAAGGGAAGATACTACGTCATCGGAGCGGTTGACGAACAAATATAGACAGAGCAATGGCAACAATACAGCACACCTGCAGCGACTGCATCCCGATCGATGCGTCCATCCTCGAAGTATACATCCAGCTGATCGGAGCGAAGGACAGCGCAAACACCGCGGCCGAACGTGCGGAACACGCGGCCGAATACGCCATCGGCAAGTCCCCGTACATCGGCGAGAACGGCGACTGGTTCGAATGGAACGACGAGCTGGGTCAGTTCGTCGACACCATGGTCCAGGCGCAGAGCTCCATCGCGGTGGACACGGAGATGTCCGCCACCTCCACGAACCCCGTGCAGAACAAGGCCGTCACGGAGGCCGTGAACGGGAAGCAGGCGACCCTGGTCAGCGGTGAGAACATCAAGACCGTCAACGGCGAGAGCATCCTCGGCTCCGGCAACATCGTGGCCGGCGATCCGAACGCGGTGAAGTACGTCGAGCAGACCCTCACCGACGCGCAGAAGGCGCAGGCGCGCACTAACATCGGCGCCGGTACGTATACCAAGGCCGGCACCGGAATCCCCAAGACCGATCTTGCGAGTGCCGTTCAGACCTCCCTCGGCAAGGCCGACACCGCCTATCAGAAACCCGACACGGGTGTGCCTGCGTCGGATATGGCCTCTGCTGTGCAGACGTCCCTGGGTAAAGCGGATTCCGCGTACCAAAAGCCTGGCACGGGCATCCCTTCGACCGACATGGCGTCGGCGGTCCAGACCTCCCTTGGGAAGGCGGATACGGCCTACCAGAAGCCGGCCGGCGGTATCCCGAAGACCGACACCGCCTCCGACGTCCAGGCTTCCCTGGGTAAGGCGGACACCGCTGTGCAGTACACTCCCGTCGGATCTATCACTCCTCCTGTCACCCCGAGCGACTGGGCGACGGCCGAAGAACTCAGTCAGTTAGAGGCCGAAGTGACTGACAACACGGATAACATCAATAACCTGCAAGCGGAGATTGATGCAATTACACCTATCGTTATCGAAGGGAATGTCACCAACGCCCCGGATGAGGAAGATATTACCACGGATTCAAGCGATTTGCTGAAATTCAAAGACCGCACACCGGGCGTTAAATTCAAGGGATATGTGATTCTTCGGAAGAACAAGACCTTTGCCGAACAGGTTGTAGCAACGAACACCATCTATGAAATCCGCTATGGATTCGACCTTAATGGTGCGACCGTGACAATCCCGGAAGGGTGTACATTGAAATTTAACGGTGGAAGTGTTGACAACGGAACGATAGTCGGTCAAGATACCTTGATTGATGCAATATCCGTAAAGATTTTCGGTGGCTCGTTGGTAACTCTTGGCGGCTTTGTTAATTCCGCACCGATTACTTGGTGGGGTGCAACCGCAGACCTAATTGATGATGACGGGCATTATGTGGCTGATAGTAGGGTAAACAACACACCCGCTATCCAAGCGGCTCTTGATTCTGCATTTTTCAAAATTATAGTTCCGACCGGGTGGTTTTATGTCGAAACCGGCCTTACCTTGACAAAGGGCAAGGAAATAGAATTAGAAGGTACTGCATACTACAACCGATTAAGTAGTGTCTTGACAAGTGTATGCGGTGCGATTTATACGGATAAGGACATCGATGTTCTCACGATTTCTTGCTTGCAGTACGCAACAAATTCGGAGTCAAGTAATGTGAAGATTTCCGGTGGCCTGTTTGATGTTTCGTTGTGTAATGTGGCCTTCACAAAGGATGTTATCAAGGTAACAACGAACGGCACGGGTGCATCAGCCCAAAAACTTTGGGGTTTACACATCAATACCTCTATTAAGTCATACCGTAGTCCGGGGAATGGTATTCATTGTGAGCCGTCTGCAAACGCATCTGCGGAAGGGTATATTACGATGATTCGTGATTCCTCGTTCATTTCCGGCTTTAATAACGGCTTCTATATTTCGCAGAATTACGAAAATTCAAATGCGTGGATTAGTGATTTCATCCACGAAGGTGTAATCACGGGTTGCAAGACTGCAGTTAGGATTGACGGGTCTTGTGCAAATTCAAAAATTAACGGCTCTTATCAGTCTGCGGCCTTGTTTGATAGTGCCGTGAATGATGGGGCTTTGGTATCGGTGAACACTCGTTTGGTTTCTATCGGTGGAACATTTTGGGATGTTCGAAGTGGTGTTGCACAATATTGGGCGATATTACTTGGGGATGATGCAAGCGGTATCACTCTTACTGGCGGTAATGCACTCGATTGCTACCGAAATGGATTAGTTGGTGGTAATCTTGGAGCATTGGGAAGTGCCGAAGATGCGATTGACCCGTCTGCCGTTCTCTCCAATAATGTAAGTCCAAGATTAGACCCGCAGTTTAACACCCTTGATGCTTTCAACCTTCGGGCAACCGATGAAGTGAAAGTAACATACTACAACTATGATGTGGACACGGAAGATTTCGTTGATATTACTGCGAACTGCGTCACTTCCAACATCGGCAATATGTTCTCATATCATTCCCCGGCTACAAGTGTATTAGAGCCGAACAGGAAGGGGTACACGAAATTTGAGATGATTGCCCCGGAGGGCGAAACAATAAATGCAAAGAACAAGATTGAAGTAGAACTTGATTTCAGCGATTATAATTTCATATTCAACTACTTTGCTCTTGTTATTCAGTCGCTTAATGTTTCAAGGCCGGAATCCGTCAAGATCGAACTTTATACCTTGTCCGGTGGTGGATATGTTATTGAGAGTGGAACAACCGAAATATATCCGAGCAACTTATATTCAACCATTCAAAAGGTTGTGTCTGCGGATAATCGTTGCGAGAAAGCGGTTATTACATTCAACAACATACAACCATTCAACGGGGAATATTATGTTTGGTGCTTCAATTTGTACGGGACATCTAAACGGCCTCTCGCAAACTCCGTCACGAAAAGCGGTGGCGTAGTTTTCGGAATCCCCATTCTTAAAGGTGGTGCAGATTTCGGACTTGACGGAAATACCTTACAAGCACATAATCAAAGTCTTGCTTATAAAGGTCTGAATATCATCACGGATGAAAACCTAAAAGTTGTTGTAGAAAAGGCATCGTTGAAGTCCGTTCTTAAACTTGCGGTGTTCGATTCATATATCAATGCGTCCATACTATTTTATATCCATTCTGCGGTTTCTACATATAGCCGGAAGGGACTTGTCGGTGTCTTGCAATTAAGCGGATATTTGACTCCGGGAACACTCAATGGCTCGCATAGTATCGGTGCGGATATAAAGAAGATATATGGAGATATGGAAGTGTCTTTCTCGCTGTATCAAAAGGCGGTAGTGAATCCGGATGATGATACAAAATTCGGCTTTGAAATTGTCTTGCTTGCCCAAATTACCGATGCCAACTTATCCTCTATTACGATGGGTAGCAGAATGATTGTTCTTGGGGCAATTCTTGACAGGAACATCCAATGCAAGGATACCCTTGTGGCATTTGCGGGAAATACCGAATCGCAACTTACCGATGCCGGATATGTTACAACGGGTTTCGCAGGTAGCAGAACATTTACTATTTAGTTTCGGCCCTAATTGACTTATGAGCAAGTATTGTATTTACCAAGATAGGCCCGTGTCGGGACTGACATTGGAAGATAGTTTCCTTCCGGGGTGTGAAATCTTCGGTGTTCATCACGATTGCAAGGGATGCCCAAATCTTGTGGAAATGGGCGATGAACCTTATGCTATTTCGGCGACTTCCGGCCCTAATTAACTGATATGATAAGACAAGGACATATAAACAAAAACGCACCCGGTTGTACACCCAGATGCGTTTCATGTAATGCGTTTTATCCTCTATCTTATCACAAGACCAATCGCAGGCCAACTACCGCTTGGTTGTCTGACTCCTTGCTTCCGCGCGGGGTGGTTGTCGCTCCACCGTCTCATTACGATGCAAAGATAGGAAACGAAAACAAGAAAAACAAATTTATTCCGGCCCTAATTGACTGACTTGAAAAAATATTTTGCTTTTTCAAGATAAAGTGTTTATATTTGTGAAAACTAACATTTTCGCTTATGGACAACACGAAACCGAAACACGGAGGGGCAAGGCCCGGAAGTGGGAGAAAGAGCAAAGGAGAAAAGAAACGAGTACAAATG
>Ga0310786_10000938_pt1 | contig 46436 bp, 40 predicted proteins | sample AusTroGonzalo_MG_FD_203881 | JGI IMG/M metagenome (GOLD analysis project Ga0310786, IMG submission 203881) | Bovine rumen microbial communities from tropical cattle in Woodstock, Queensland, Australia - Gonzalo_03 (v2) (version 2) | ecosystem: Host-associated > Mammals > Digestive system >...
GTGAAGTCCGGTAACACAACGGTTACGATTCCGTTCACGTTCTCCGAATAATTCACTTGGAAAGCTTGAAAAAAGACCAGACGAAAGTCTGGCCTTTTTCATTTTATAGGAAAGCTGATAAAATGCAAAAAAAATCGCATTTTATTAAAATATTGTTGCGTTTTTTCTTTTATAAAACTAACTTTATAAAAGAATTTTCAATAGGAGTTAATCCATGAACTTAAAAACCGTCGCCGCTGTTGGCACTGCATTTGGGATTCTTGGTGTAGGATCTGCTTTTGCTACATTCGCCCGTATTGAATCCATGGGCAAGAACACTACTTACATCATGGATGATGTAAGCATCTTCGACAACCCGGCAAACATCAACCTTTACTCCAACTATTTGATTGGTGAATTCGGTCCTTACACCCAGGATGTTGAAACGGGAACGAACCGCGATCCGCAGCACCCGAATTTCGGTGGTATTTTCTCCATTGCCATTGGTGGCGATAACAATCCGGACCCGCGTATTTCTATCGGTGGTCTCTTTGGCCGTGTCGATGCCGACCTTATTCAGTATTTGCCGGATTTCGTGATTGGCGATGATACGAAGTCAACCAAGGTTCCTGAAACGGTGACAAACTTTGACGGCTTCTTGGGCGGTACGCTCTCGAACGGCAATGCTTGGGGTTTGCATGTCTACATTGCCCAGCAGGATGGCGGTGATTTGGCAGAAGATGGCAACTACCAGGTCAATAAGAATTCCTTCGCTTCTATCGTGCAGGCTGGCGGTGGTATGAACTTCCAGTTCACGAACTATTTTGATTTGGAATTTGCTTTGTCTTTGGCTCGTATCCAGTACGGTCCGGAACACCACAGCTTCTTTGATGACGGTAATTTCTCCTGGCTCATCAAGTCCCGTGCATTCTTTACTTTGGATGCTATCAATGGCGAACTCGTTCCGGCCTTGAACCTCAAGTTCATCGAAGCTCCGGGCTTGGATGAAAAGCATGCCCAGGTGGGTGTCGGCGTGAACGTCGCTCTTGACCGCGGCTTCTTCTGGATGGGCTTGGACTTTATCTATAACAAGAGAAAGGCCCATGACTGGATGTTCAACGCTGCTACCAAGACTTGGACTTACGATTCCCGTAACGAAGACAACAAGCACTGGGATGAACGTACCGATATCGGTGGCATGATTAGCTTCGGTATTGAACGCAACATCTGGTGGGATTGGTTCGTGATTCGCGTTGGCGGTCAGAAGTCTATCCTTTATACGGATTGCAACGTCAATGGCAAGAATATGGACAAGTACAACGACAAGAATTACGGCATCTGCAAGGATGACGGCAACTTCTTCAGCACGAACCCGCTTGCTGACGGTACTTCCAAGGACCACATTGGCTTCGGTTTCGGTATCAACATCGAAGAAAAGTTGAAAATCGACGTGACCGTTGCTGAAGACCTCCTCTTCCGTAACCCGTTCCAGGGCGAAGGCCGTATCTTCTCCAGAATCTCTGCAACGTATTCGTTCTAAAGAAGGTTTTAGGTTATAGGCTGTAGGTTGTAGGAAAAGAATCACGTGCTTCGCACGTCCATATAAGGCGGCGAAGCCGCGATTATATGCTAACACCTAATCCCTAATACCTATTACCTAATAACATTTTTCGAAGCGCATTCCACTTGGGTGCGTTTCTTTTTTTATTTTATGGGCATGAAGAAAATCTTATCCCTCATATTTCTTGTGTTGCTTTCGTCTTGTTCTGAACCGACGGAGCGCATTGAAAAAAAACTTCTGACGTACTTGCAAGAAGACTTGAAGTTCATGGTTGCTGAAACCTTGAATGCCAATGCGACTAAGGAAGATTTGCTTGAGGAACCTTACTATAAAGTTCGCGATTTTAGGTTGTTCGAAGGTGCCGAAGCAGAAATTTATGCGGCATACGCCGAAGTCGATTTTTACATTTATCGAAACCTTGCAATGTTTGAAAAACGCAAGTACCGTTACGAAGTTCATGGCAGACATTGGGACCGATATTCCAAGGTTCTAAAATTTGGCAAGGATAAAAATCCTTAGGTTATAAAATGGCCTAATTTAATTATATTTCCATTGTGGGATTTTTATTATAGAGGGCTAAATTTTGTTCGGACTTTTCTCTTGTGATATTGGTATAGATCTGGGTACCGCAAATACGCTTGTCCATGTGGCTGGACAAGGCATTGTCATTAACGAACCGACTGTGATTGCGGTTGATCGCAAGAGCAATCGTGTAACTGCCATTGGTACCGAAGCAAAGAAAATGCTTGGCCGTACGTCTGGCGAAAGCCGCGCCATCCGCCCGATGCGCGATGGTGTGATTGCTGATTTTGAACTTGTGGAAACGCTTTTGACGACCTTTATCAGGCGTGTGCAGCGCTATCCGATGTGGATGGTAAAACCGCGTGTGGTGGTTGGCGTTCCGAACGGAATTACCGAAGTTGAAACGCGTGCCGTGATTGATGCTATCAAGATGACTGGTGCAAAAGAAGTCCACTTGGTGCATGAACCGATGGCTGCCGCCATTGGTATGGGCATTCCGGTAGAAGAACCGGTGGGCAATATGATTGTGGATATTGGCGGTGGTACGTCCGATATTGCAGTGATTGCCTTGAACAAGTCCGATTGCAACGGCTCTGTGCGTGTGGGCGGTGATGAAATGGACGAAGCCATTGTGCGTTACTTGCGCACGATGTACAATCTCTGCGTGGGCGAAAGCACTGCTGAACAGATTAAGATCCAGATTGGTTCTGCAAACCCGCTTGAAGAAGAATTGACGATGGAAGTCAAGGGTCTTGACTTTATTGCGGGTATGCCGCGCACGATTCCTATCGGAAGTGCCGAAATCCGCGAAGCCATCAACGAACCGGTGACGGCAATTATCGAAGCGGTAAAGCAGGCTTTGAGCATGACGCTTCCGGAACTTTCTGCCGATATTTATGACAAGGGCATTATCCTCACGGGTGGTGGCTCTCAGTTGCGTGGCCTTGACGAACGTATCCGCAAGGAAACGGGCCTCTCGGTGAATGTGATTGACGATCCGATGACTTGCGTTTGCAAGGGTGCAGCTCGCATTCTTGAAGACCTGGACAAGTATCGTCCTGTTTTGGTGGCATCTTCTACCTAAATCTTGAAATTGCACTTCGATGCTTAGAGCTTTTCGCTTTATTGTCGATTTGTTTTCCCAAAGGCATGGCGTTGTCGCTTTTGCCTTTTTTCTCGTTTTGGGCATTTTGATGCATGCGTCTTCGACGGCAGTGCGCGAGAGCATTGTCGACAAGGCGCTTTCGACGGTGTTTTACCCTGTGCAGTTGCTGCTGACGTCTGTGAACGATTTTAAGTCTTTACAGGCCGAAAATGACCATCTTAAGGCAGAAAACGCAAGGCTCCGTCAGGAGACTTACCACGCGAGCGAGGGCTTGCAGGAACTGACTAGACTCCATACGCTCGTGCGTTTTGACGACAAGTGGGACTTCCCGATTGTGACGTCTCGCGTGGTGGGGCATAACCCCGGGCGTTTTCTGACGACGCTTGTAATCAATCGCGGAACGCATCATGGCGTCAAGGAGAACATGCCGGTAATGTCGATGAACGGGCTTGTCGGGAAAATCTCGAAGGCGATGCTGACGCATTCCCGTGTGCAGTTGTTGGTAGACCCGAATTTGAAACTCTCCGTGCTGGAGCGCCGTACGCGCGTGGTGGGCTTTTTGGAGTCCGTGGACGGTCATTTGCTTACGGCGATGATCCCGTCGCATGCAGGCGTTGCCGAGGGCGATACGCTCATTACGTCGGGATTGGGCGGCATTTTCCCGAAGGGGATCCCGGTAGGGACTGTGCATAAAGTACGCAAGGCGGATCTGGATGTGATGAGCTTGATGGATGTGCGTCCGTTCCAGGAGTTTTCGACCCTCGAAGAAGTTTTTGTGATGCAAAAGGAACCGGATTGGATTATTCAGGAGTTGCTGAATGAGTAATTACGGATGGCTGAAAACACTCCTGATGCTGGTGCTTGCTTTTGCAGTGCAGTCTACGATTGGCGACTGGTTGAAAATCTTGGGCGTTGGGCCTGATTTTATCCTTATCTTCATCGTCTCTGTGGCGCTCCGTTTTGGGGCCGCTAAGGGCTGTTTCTGGGGATTCTTGGCGGGGTTCTCGCTAGATGTCTATGCGCCTGTGGAATGGCTTGGGGCAAATACAATCGCCATGACGATTGTGGGCTTTGCCGTGGGGCAGCTCGAAGAGCATTTCCTCACTCTCAATTTGCCTCCTAAGGTCGGTGTCCTAGGGCTTGCGTTTTTCGTGAACGATATGTTTTACTTCCTCATCACGGGGCTTGAAAAAGACGTGGTGACGACTCTTTTTGTAACAAAGACCGTGCCGGAATGCATTTATACCTTGGTTATCGGTGGTATTATGTTCTATCTCACTTCGGGGAAGAAGTCGAATGTATAACGATACTTCCGAGAATGAGGCGCGTGTCCGTAGGAATTGGAATGTCCTGATTTTTTTGGCGGGGACGGTTATCCTTTTTTCGGTAATCTTGTTCAGGCTCTTTTCGTTGCAGTACATACAATACGAGGAGAACTTTCAGCGTTCCGAAAATAACCGCTTGCGCCGAATTGAACTGATTGCGGACCGCGGTTACATTTATGACCGCAATGGTCAAGTGCTGGTGCGAAACCGCCCCTCGTACCAAATTGCGTTACAGGCGCTTGAAATGCCGCGCAAAAGGGCGGATAGGGATTCTGTATTCCGTCGTTTGCTGAACATTCATGACGCATCTGGCGTTCGTCTTTTCGATTCGTTGTCGCTCGATACGGCATTCCAGAGAATCCGTTGGGTGCGTACGCGTCCGGTGCGCATTTTGGAAGATGCGACAATGGAACAGGTGGCGGTGATTGAAGAACATTCGACGGAACTGCCGGGTGTTTCGGTGATTATCGAATCTCGTCGTGAGTACCCTTACGGGACGCTTGCTTCGCATGTGCTGGGTTACACGAGCGAAATTTCGGAAGAACAATTGAAACTTCCGGAGTATGCTTCGTACTCGCAGGGCGACCGTATTGGGCAAAAGGGGCTGGAACAGGAGTACGATAGGGAGTTCCGTGGGAAAAACGGACTCAAGCTTGTGGAAGTGAATGCTTCGGGGCGCGAAGTGCGAACGCTTTCGGATGTGGGTGGTTTGATTGAGCCGGAACCAGGCTTGCACATGGTTTCGACGATTGACTTGAAGTTGCAAAAGGCGGCCGAGGCTGCGATTCCTGATTCTGTGAAGGGCGCGTTGGTCGCTATTGACCCGCGCAATGGAGAAATTTTGGCAATGGTTTCTTCGCCGCGCTTGGACCCGAACATTTTTTCGTTAAAACGCCGTGAACGCAATAAGGGCTGGGCGCATGTGGCGCTCGATTCGATGCGTCCGCTGACGAACCGCGCAATTTCGGGCGTTTATCCGCCGGCATCGATTTTCAAGCTTGTAACGGCAGGGGCTGGGCTTGAGAGCGGGATTATATCGGAGACGAAATATTATCCGAAAGCTTGTACGGGCGGTTACCAGTACGGTGCGCGCTACCAAAGATGCTGGGGCGTGCATGGAAACTTGAACGTGGTACATGCGCTTCGCCTTTCGTGCGATGTGTATTTCTATCAGGCGGGTCTTGAAATTGACATGGCGCGCATAAACGAATTTGGCCGACGCTTTGGTTATGGTGAAAAACTTTTGGGCGTAGACATTCCCGGAGAACGCGCTGGCTGGCTTCCGGATTCGGCATCGTTTAACCAGAGGAACAAGCGCTTGGGCTGGCGCTGGGCCCGCGGGCTTATTCTGAACCTTTCGATTGGGCAAGGGCAGATGGTGACGCCTCTGCAACAGGCGGTGTTTATCGGTTCTGTTGCAACGAACAAGGGTGTTTTTCGTCCTCACTTTATGAAAGAACTTCAAGATGCCCAGGGCAATGTGGTGCGTCGCTATAAGCCTGAAATCATCCGCCCAGGAACGATGAAACCTGAGACGCATCGGGTGCTTTTGAATGCGATGGACTCCGTGGTGAACCATCCGGGTGGCACGGGAAAGAAAGGCGCTGTGCCTGGAATTCGCGTGGGTGGAAAGACTGGCTCTGGCGAATGGAAAAAAGGGCAGAAAACGCATGCCTGGTTTGCTGCTGTTGCGCCGTTGGATGACCCGCAGATTGCCGTGGCGGTAATCATGGAAGCGGGCGGTGGCGGTGGCGCCGTGGCGGCCCCAATTGCACGCAAAGTGTTGATGGCCTTCTTTGGAAAAGAGGAGGAACAGGAATGAGCGCTGAACGCATAGACCGTATTCAAGACAAAACGCTAAAATTCGATTGGTTCTTCATTGGCGTGACGCTTACGCTCATGACGTTTGGCGTGTTCCTTGTGTATTCGGCGACGGTGGGCGAGGAACTGGCCGTTTACGATACGCATTGGTTTAGACAAATTATTTACTTCTTGACGGGAATTGCGATTGCGATAGGGCTTGTATTTGTAAAAATTGATTGGCTCAAGCGGGCGGCGGTGCCCTCTTATGCCATTGCACTGATTCTGCTTTTGTTTGTGCTCATTTTTGCGGGCGATGTAAAGGGGGCCGGACGTTGGATAGACTTGAAAATCATAAAGCTGCAGCCCTCGGAGTTTGCAAAGATTGCATACTTGATTACGATTTCGTATTGGCTTTCAAAACATCCGGTAAGTTTGTATAAACTAAATTCTTTTTTGGTACCGCTTGGGCTCTTTATAGTGCCATTCTTGTTGGTGCTGAAACAGCCGGACTTGAGCACGGCGCTCGTTTTTACGGCAGTGACGCTTGTCGGGTTCTTTTTTGCGGGGCTCACTTTTACGGATTTGTTCTTGATTGTAAGCCCGGTACTTTCGGTGTTGTTCTTGCATTCTCAGTCTATGGTGTTCCAAGTGCTGTGGGGAATCCTCATTTGCCTTGTCGTTTTTTCGGTGCTCCGTCGGCATTTGTCCAAAAAACTTTCGGGCGTGATTATCGCGACGAACATTTTGGCGGGATATGCAAGTTCGATGGTATGGAATATGCTAGAACCGCACCAGCAAAAACGAGTGAATACGTTCTTGGATCCGATGAGCGATCCGCTTGGTGATGGGTATCAGGTGTTGCAATCGTTGACCGCAATTGGTAGTGGTGGCATTGGCGGTAAAGGATTTGGAAACGGTTCGCAGACAAACCTCTCGTTTTTGCCCGAAGAACATACGGACTTTATTTTTAGCGTGCTCGGGGAACAGTTCGGCTTTGTCGGGTGTGCGGCTGTCCTTGTGTTATTTACGTTGTTCTTGTGGCGTGCGTCATCGATTTGCAAGACGAATGATGACCCGTTTGTGACGCTTGTGACGATGGGCGCTTCGACAATTTTCTTATTCCACATTACGGTGAATATAGCTATGACGATAGGGCTTATGCCGGTGACGGGGCTTCCGCTGCCGTTCCTCTCGTATGGCGGCTCGTTTGCGCTTGTATGCATGTTCCTTGTGGGGCTCTTGATGTGCCTCCGGTATCAGGGAAGTAAGTAGTTAGGTAGTTGGTAGAACTTAGAGCTTAGTTGGTAGTTTATTTCTTGCTCACTAACCACGGTCCGCTAGCTAAAAAAATATTTACAGTCCAAAAGCCTGAAAAAAAGCGTGTTATAGAGACGAGGCGCGGTGTTGCGCCTTCTTTATGACAGGAGGCTTGAATGGACGTTTTGCGGACGGTTGCAAATTTTGTTTTTGGGATGGAGTGCTTGGGGTGCGGATCGTCTTCGGAAAAACTAGACCCGTGGCTTTGCCCCTCGTGTGCGGCTGAACTTGTGCGCGAGTCCTGTTCGCCTGCATTTCCGAACGAGGATGCTTTTTGCCTATTCCCGATGCGGCCTTTGACACGGAGGCTTGTCCATGCGCTCAAGTATCGCAATATTCCTGGGCTTGCATCGTACCTTGTGCGTCATTCGTCGGCGGTCAAGCGTGGAATGGTGGGGCAGGAACTTTCGATGCTCGCACAGCCGCTTTATTTTGTTCCGGTCCCGCTTCATCGGGCGAGGTATCGCGAACGCGGGTATAACCAGGCGGAGCTTTTGGCGGCGGCGCTTGCGACAGCTGCTGGTGGTAAGGTTTGTCGTTGGCTTAAACGTAAGGCGTTTGTTGTTTCGCAGACGAAACTATCGAAGGAAGAGCGCGAAATGAATGTGGCTGGAGCATTTGTGTCGGCTTTTCCGCGGGAAATGCCTGTGCGGGGGAGTGTGGTTGTGGTGGACGACGTGTTTACGACGGGAGCGACGACTTCGGCGTGCTTGTCTGCTTTTGGTTCGGCTTTCCCGCTGCCGCTAAAGGTTTGTACGCTAATCTACGATGAACCTGCATCGGCTGCTGCCGACTATGCGGCGGACTGCAGGGCGGACTGGGATGGGTTTAGAGGAGAGGGCGGCGAAGCCGCAGTAGGCGGTAGGAAGTAGGATGTAGAACTTAGAACTTAGAACTTAGAACTTAGAACATAGAACATAGAACATTCCTTTCGCTCTAAAAGTAAATGACTAAGTTCTGCCAAATAAAAAAAGCTCCCCGAAGGGAGCTTTTACGGAGGAAGAGGGACTCGAACCCCCAAGCCTTACGGCGGCGGTTTTCAAGACCGCTGACTTACCAATTAGCCTATTCCTCCAAATTGGTGCGCAAAGAATAGAAAAAATACTTCGATATCGTCAACGATACTTTGCATTTTGTGCGAAATTAACTATTTTTTTACATACTATGAGCTATCAGGAAAACGCAACCGACCTTGGTGACGGCGAAGTAGCCGCCCTCCTGTTCGAGTATATGCCGAAAATTGCTGCCGAACATAAAACGGACAGCCTCTTGATGCTTATGGCCGATTTGGGCCGACAAATTGTTCGGGCAGATCGATGCTCGCTTTGGCTTATCGACGAAGAACGGAAAGAACTGTGGACGAAGGTCGCTCATGGTGTGGATGAACTTCGTATTCCTCTCACGGCGGGCTTTGTCGGTTATTCTCTCAAGACGGGGCAACCCGTGCTGGTCGAGGATGCCTACAGCGATTCTCGATTTGACCGCCGTAGCGACATTAAGAGCGGTTACCATACAACGTCCGTAATGACGATGCCGTTGGAAAGCGATGACCGCGTGATGGGCGTGTTCCAGGCCATCAACAAGATTGGGGATAACGTATTTTTCTCCAAGAAGGACTTGGAACGTTTAAAGCTTATATCTGTTTATTCTGCAAAGACGATTGAATCGGCAATCCGTGCCCAGAAACTTGAACGTTATGCGAAACAGCTTGAACGCAAGGCCGAGGAACTTGAATCGGCGCACATGGAGCTGATTCGCATCTTGGGTGAGGTTTCTGAATTCCGCAGCCAGGAAGTTGGGGACCATATTCATCGAGTGTCCGAGATTTCTAGAAAGCTCGCTCGCTATTACGGTCTTTCGGATGAGCAACAGAATCTCATTTATTACGCCTCCCTCTTGCATGATCTCGGTAAAGTCGGCATTCCGGATACCGTGCTGAAAAAGGGCGGCCGCTTGACGGATAGCGAATACGCACAGATGAAGAGCCATTCTATCATCGGACGCACGTTGCTCCGCGACTCCAAGACGGACCTTTTGTGCATGGCCGCCGACATTGCCGGTGCGCACCATGAACGCTGGGATGGCTTGGGCTATCCTGATAGGCTCAAGGGCAATAGTATTCCTTTGGCTGCGCGTATTTGTGCCGTAGCAGATGTCTTGGATGCTCTTTCTAGCCCCCGTTGCTATAAGCCGGCATGGGCCGAAAAACTGGTCAAGGATGAAATCCTGAAATCGAGAGGGTCGCATTTCCAGCCGGAACTTGTCGATATCTTGATTGCCCATTGGGACGAATTTTATTCCTGCTATAAGCCTGACGGCGAGTTCATCAAGAAAGGGCTCCTGCCGCCTGTGAAATAAATCACTTTTTTTTGAAGTGAGAGGGGAAACGCTTGGCGCAAGGCGCCTTTGTGCCTGAAAGTGGTTCCTTTGAGGAACTTTTTTCTAGGAGTAGTCATTTTTGTGCGAAAATTGCCGAAAATAAAGAAAAAACCTCAGTTTTCACTGAGGTTTCTTCGTGGTTCCGATTGGAATTGAACCAACGACACGCGGATTTTCAGTCCACTGCTCTACCAACTGAGCTACAGAACCATTTCGGTGACCCAATAATAGTTTAATTTTTGATGCTTGTCAAGGGTAAAGAGAATATTACTGTTATTTTTTTGAAAAAACTACTAAATTTAGAGTTGTTGGATGGAATAATTGGGTTCCCTTAGATAAATATCTGTGGGAAAGGTGTACTTTATTTTAGGTGGTTGCCGTGATTCGCTCAAAAAAATGGATTGGAGAAATTCTCTCTCTTGCTGCGGTTTTTGGTACAGCTTTCATTATGGGCTGTGCTGATGATAATAACGATAGTGCTTTTAATGCATTCGAACCTGGGTCGCAGTGCATGACTCCTGGTGCTTGTAATGATACAATCGTCAAGGAAAATCCGGATGGCGGCAAGGATACGATTATCATTCCCATAAATCCACACATTGATACGATTCGAGTTGTTGTCGGGCATGACACGATTATCGTTTATGATACGGTCTACGTTCCGGCGGATACGACCATTAGCTGGTTTGGGCAATCTGCTTTGCGCATATCAGAAATTGCTCCCTTGAATTTGGACTGGTTCGACGAAAACGGCAATGATCCGTCCTGGGTTGAAATCTACAACTCGAGCGATAAGGACATTGACTTGAGTGGCTATGCGCTAGTTGAAAATGAAAAGAACTTGCGCAAGTGGGTCTTTGGCAGTACCATTATCAAGGCAAAGTCTTTCTTGGTTGTATTCTGCGATGGTAAGAATATTTCCGCTGTGGAACGCGCCGATAAGGATGGTCGTCATACACGTCCGCATACAAATTGGAAATTGGACAAGAAGGGCGGAACGCTTTATTTGATCGACCGCTATAACGGAATCCGTGACTCGGTGGATTTCCCTGAATTGTCTGCTGGTTACAGCTGGGGCATTGTGGATGGTGGCTATTGGAACTATTTTGAAAAGCCGACTCCAGAAAAACCAAATACGGGTGTGAAGTCTTTTGAAGAATTGGTCCCTGCTCCGGATATGAGCAGCCTCAAGTCGGGCTTCTATAGTGAATCCTTTAAGTTGAACCCGCCTGCACTCGCTGAAGGCGTGAAGCTCCGTTGCACGACAGATGGCTCTGTCCCGACTGAAAATTCCCCGGAATTCAGCTCTACAAAGACAATCGACCATAGCATGGCTTTCCGTTGTGCAGCATTCAAGAAGAACGCCCTTTCTAGCAAGGTAACGACTCGTACCTTCTTTGTCGATGAAGATGCTGTAAAGATGCCGATTGTCGCTATTAGCGTGGATTCGAGCTTCTTCCGTCAGCATTACATTAAGACATCGTGTGAAAAGCCGAATGGCTGCGCCGATAGTGCCGGTCTTTATGCAGATGTTGAGCTCCCGGTCCATGTGGAATACTTTGAAAAGGGTTCTTCTACAAAGGATGGCTCTACATGGGAAAAGGATGCCGGTATTTCGTTGATGGGTGGCTATAGCCGCTTGAACGATAAGAAGTCTGTTTCTATCCGTTTGCGTGAAATTTATGAAGACGGTAGCATTAACTATCCTTTGTTCGAAACCCGCAAGGGCGTGAACGACAAGTATAGAGCCTTCAACTTGCGCAACAATGGTAACCGCTTTGTGAGCGACTACATTGAAGACGCTATGGGTGGCGCTCTCCTTGAAGGGACTAGCGTGGATTACCAGAGAAGCCGCCAGGTGGTGGTATTTTACAACGGCAAGTACTATGGCATTCATGACATGCGTGAACGTTTCAACAAGCATTACGTAGAAACGAACTACAAGATTGATGCAAACTCGGTGAACTTTATCAAGCACTTAGGTAAAGAAGTTGAAGCGAGCAGCGGAACGACGGATGCCTACATGCAAATGCTCAATTTTGTGGGATCTAATGATTTCTCTGGCGAAAACAATGCCAATTACGCTTCGGTAAAGTTGATGCTCGATGTGGGTAACTTGGCTGACTACATGGCTGCTGAAATTTATATGCACAACGGTGACTGGCCGAACAACAATGTGCGTGCTTGGTCTGCTCCGGATCATCCGTGGAAGTTCATGGTCTATGACCTTGACCATGGTTTTGACTGGATGTGGGGCGTGAACAACCATGAATTTGACCAAAGCAGCAACATGTTCGCTTGGATTAAGCAGGGTGGCGGAAACAAGAAGTGCAAGGAAACGGGCTGTTTCGCAAATCTCTATCTCCAGTTAATCAAGAACCCGGAATTCAAGCGCATGTTCATCAACCGCTCCGCTTTGATGTTCAATAGCTATACGAATTTCAAGAATGTTCAAAAGACTGTCGATGCCATGGTTGCAACGATTGATAATAACGAAATGTCCCGTGATCTTGAAAAGTTCAAGCAGGACCAGAAATGGTATGAAAACTCCTGCGGTCGTGGATTCGACAGGACGGGTTCTTGTATGAAGGATTGGGCTGAAAAGCGCGATCCGAAGGTGCTTCAGGAATATCAAGAAGAATTTGGCTTGAGCGGCACTGCTTCTGTGAGCATCAAGGCTTCTGGAAACGGTTCCGTGCTTATGGAAGGTGCAAAACTCCCGAGCTCGGATTTCAAGGGCAAGTTCTTCACTGGTGTGAAGATGGAACTCAAGGCTGTTCCTGATAATGGACATGTGTTTGCCGGTTGGACCGACGGCGTGACGGACAATCCGCGTTTGGTGGATGTGAAGGATGGAGCTTCCTTCACGGCTAACTTCCAGTAATGAGTTTGCAGTAACACCGCTTCTAATTTTTCCCCGCAATCGCAATGATGTGCGGGGATTTTTTTTGAGTTGTCATTTTTTTCTAAATTGTCTTTTATGAAAAGTCCTGTGCGTCATATGTTCGATGGCATTGCGAGCCGTTATGATTTTTTAAATCATTTTTTGAGTTGCTACCAGGATGTGCTGTGGCGCAGGTATTGCTGCAAGTACTTGAAAAAATTGATGGCGGATGTCGGGACTGCGGTTTCTTCTGCAGAAGATGGGACTATGCCGCAAATTGGATCGGCGCGACATGTTCAAGAAAATACGGATGCCGCGAAAAACGTGCCAAGTTCAGTTCGCTTGCTGGATTTGTGCGGCGGCACGGGTGATTTTGCAAATACGTTCCGTAAAATTTTTGAAGGTGGGCGTGCTTGCAAGTGCGCGGCAGAAGCGGCTTCGCAGAATGGGGCTGCTTGCGGATTTGTTGTGGACCCGGCTGTAATTGGCGATTTTTCGTATGGCATGCTTGCCGAAGTCAAGCCGAAGAAAATCGATGCGCATGCGGTGCAGCTCGATGCCATGAAAATGCCGTTTGCGGAACGCCAATTTGACGTGATTTTGAATGGTTTTGGCATGCGCAATGTGCCCGATGCGCGTGGCGCCTTGTTGGAATCGTATCGCGTGCTGGATGCCGGCGGATACCTTTGCGTTTTGGAATTTTTCTCGCCGAGGAACTTGTTCAATAAGTTCTTTTACAAGGTGCTGGCACCGCTTTTTATTCCTGTAATGGGCGCTTTCTTTAGCGGCAAGCGCGAAGCCTACGAGTACTTGGTGAATTCGATTATCCGCTTTTTGCCGGTCGATGAATTCTGCAAAATGGCCGAAGAATGTGGCTTTGAAGTCAAGAAAGTCAAGATGTTCGATGGCGGAATCTCGTTTGGCGTGTTTTTGCGCAAGTCTGAGAGGGCTGCATGAGTCGATTTGTGCTAGGCGTTACGGGTGCTAGTGGCATCATTTACGCAACGCGAACCGCGATGTATTTGCAACGCTTTGGGCACGAGGTTTCGCTCATTGTGACGCATCCGGGAAAGCAAGTTCTCGAATACGAAGGGCAAAATGCGTTGTATGACTATTGCGGTGAAAAATGCAATGTTGATGATTTTTTTGCGGAATGTGCAAGCGGTAGCGCCGATTACGCGGGCATGGCGGTAGTGCCGTGCTCTATGGGCACGCTTGGGCGCATTGCAGCCGGAACGTCGGACAATTTGCTTGTGCGTGCGGCTGATGTTTGCCTCAAGGAGCGTCGCCCGCTTGTGATTGTCCCGCGAGAAACGCCTTACAACTTGATCCACATCGAAAACATGAAGCGCTTGACGTTAGCGGGGGCGGTCGTGATTCCGGCGTCTCCGCAGTTTTACAGCAAGCCCGCGACAATCGAAGAACTTGTCGATACCGTGGTCGCGAAAATCTTGAAGCACCTCGGCGTCGATGAGGAACAAGTCGCGACAATTGCGAAAACGTGGAAAGCTTTAGATCCTTCGACTCCACTACGTTCCGCTCAGGATGACACTGCAATGGAATCCTCGCCTTCGCGTGGATAACACTGCACGAATCTCTAACTACCATTGACTATTGACTAATAACTACTGACCAATAACTAACGACCATCTCATGAATAAACTCCTAGAATTTACACATCTTGTTCGCTTGAGCCATTCGCTTTTTGCGATGCCTTTTGCGCTCGGTTCCATGTGGGTGGCGGCAAATGGCTTCCGCGACATGAGCGCTTTTGAAACGGCCCGCATTATCATTCTGATAGTCCTTTGCATGGTGACCGCCCGTAATAGCGCGATGAGCTTTAACCGCATTGCCGATGCCAAGTTCGATGCCGAAAACCCGCGTACGGCAAAACGCCATTTGCCGGCGGGGCGCCTGAGTCGCAAATCGGTGATTGCGTTCCTGGCCTTGAACGGTGTGCTGTTTGTCGTGTTCGCGGCATTGCTCCAGCCCCTCGCGGGCTTGCTCGCGTTCCCAGTGTGGCTGCTCCTCCTTTCGTATTCTTACTGGAAACGCTTCTCGTGGCTTTGCCACTGGTTCCTCGGCTTTGCCATCGGAATGAGCCCGCTCGGCGCCTGGATCGCTGTGCGTGGCGAATTTGCCGTGTTCCCGATATTCCTCCTCTTCATTCTCATGCTTTGGATGGGCGGCTTCGACATTATCTATGCAACGCAGGACATTGAAATTGACCGCAAGCAGGGCTTGCATTCCGTGCCTGCACGGTTCGGACTTGAAAAGTCCTTGCGCATAGCGCTTGCAAGCCACCTCGCCATGCTTGTGCTGTGTGTGGCATTCGGATTCTTCTGGAACATGGGGTGGGTTTGGTGGACAGTCACAGGGCTTATGACTGCCGCTGTTGTCTACATCCACCTGTTCCGAAAGTCCAATGACTTGGATGCCATGAACCGCGATTTTTTCCTTGCGAATGTGGCGATTAGCGCACTCGTGATGGTGGGACTCATTGTTTGGATTTGCCTTGGAGGTGATGTCAATGCCCTTTATTAATAGACCCAATGGAAAAATGACAAACGAAGAAAAAGTGAAAATGTTTCACCTGATGGGCGCTGTAGCCGCTGTCATTGCGCTTGTCTGCATTCTCCTTATCGAAACAGGCATGGCCGGTGAAAATCGCGAACTTGCTGATACGGGCCTTACTGCGATGATTGTGATGCTTGCCGTTTCGCTTATCGGCAGCATGTATTTTAAGCGGTAGTTGGCAGAGTTTAGTAGGCAGAGGGCAGAACGCTGTTTGCAGAACTTAGTTGGCAGTCGGCAGTTTGTAGAACATGTCATCCTGGAGGCGAAGCCGATAGGATCCAATGAAGTTGCTCATCAAGAGTTTTTAATGTAAATAAAAAGGCTTGGCGTTGCAAAAACGTCAAGCCAAAATTTTTTGAGTAATTTGCTCGGGTTCTATTTCTTTATGCAGCGGACGGCAAGACCGTTTTTCTTCTTCTCCTGTGTGAAACTCATGTCTGGAGTGCTGTTGCTTGAGAAATACAACTTCATTGCTGTGGAGTCTGTCATTTGTTCGGAACTCCAGAAGAATCTGTTATCGTTGTAAGTCGTGATTGTGAGTTCTTCTGTGTAGTCAATGCCATTTCTGTAAAAGATATTGATGTAACCCGTTGGTAATGCCGAAAATCCACATAAGTTTGTGTGTGCGGAATCGTTTTTGTCAAGTTCTTTGCGGAGTTCGGAGGTGCTGCATTCTCGAAGCAATTGATTCCAATCGATGGTTGTGGGGAGTCTCCACCCGTTAGGGCAGATGCCTTGATGTGAATCGGGATCAGGAATGTCTACAATGCTTGGATTGTTGTTCTTGGGAAGCCCTACGGCCATGTTCCAACTGTAAAGGCGTCCGTATGTGTCGCATCCGTTGTGAGTGCCGCCGCACCAGCTTCCTTCGACATTGTATTTCAGATTTTCTGCAAGCCATTCTTGCTTGCCTATTTTGATGGTCTTGTATTTGTTGCCGTCTCTGGCGTCTGTGACGGAACCGTAATCGGCAGGATCCCTAATCCAATTGCCTTCGTTGCAAACAAAGCTTTTTCCTTTGATAATCCCTTTAGTACCTTCTTTAGCGACACTGCATCTGCCAAAGAATGCATCGAGATTTGGTACGGGGACCCAAGCGTAACCTTCTTTATTGGAGTCATTCTTTTTTGTATTGCAATAATATGGATTACCTTGGTAGGATATTGTGTCACCGACTCTTTGCTTTGTACAAACTCCATTGACCGAGTCTAGTGCGGTGAGCTCGTGCCAGCCGTGATCAGTAAATTTACTGTACAGATTTTCATCGCAATAGGCGCGTCGTCCGTTGTATCCGATTAAAGTTCCGTATAATGATTTGTTATTCTCATCGCAATATTCATAATCACTCCATCTGGACGAGGCTCCGTACCATTCGTTATACCCTTTTGTACAGATGTAATCGATTCCGTTGTAAACGCCCCATTTTAATTTTGAATCGTAAGCGTCGCATAACCCTAAAGCTTCAACTTCTGGGGTGACTGTGATCCAATGAGGATTCTTGCAGTTCTGCGTTCCGATACATCCGTATTTGTTGCCTTTGACTGTTACGATTTTTCCTCGAATATCACAAGTGCATTCTCCGTATAGGTCATAAACATCTGTGACAACTTTCCATGTTTTACTTTGGGAACAGAAGAATTCAACTTTGTCGAGCGTCTTTGTGGCGTTCAAATTTTCTGCGGTGCAGTCTCCCAATGCTGTTGACGCTGCGATGGATGTCCATGTTTGTGACTTGCATTGGTAAATGGCGTTTGTAGATGAATAAACGACTATTTCGCCTTCTCTCTTGGTGGTACAAATGCCGTCTTCTGCTTCTAGGCCTGTTGTTTGCGTCCATTTCTCGTTACGGCAGACATAGAGTTTTTCTTGGAATGTGGCCGGCTCATTTTCTCGTTCGGCGGTGCACAAGCCATTAGCGGCTTCGATGTCGGTTGCAACCGTCCAATATTTGTTTCGGCAGACGTAAGTCTTGTTTTGGAATTTCACCAGTTCTTTTTCTCGGGCCGCGGTGCACGAATCGTGTACGGTAATCAGGGTCGGGATAACCCAGCCATTCTTTGTACAGATGTATTCCGTAGAGCCAATCTTGCCTGTTTTCTTCAAATTTTGCCTTGTGCAAACACCAAGGGAATCGTCTTGTATCGTTTTTTCGCGCCATGCATCAAATGCACAGACATACCAAGTTGTTTTCTTGTTTTCCTTGAATCCGTCTTTTTTGCCTTCGTTCGTTTCTGAGCATGTTCCGAGGGCTTCTGCTTTTGTTGCGGTGCGCCACTTGGTATCGCAAATGTAGCTCGTCGCATATTCGTCGATTCTCACGATGCCTTTGACTGCAGGAGTGCAATAGCCGAGGTCGCTTTCGGGGTATTCGAGGTATGTCCACTCGGGGCCTTTCTCGCAACCGTACGAATGCATCTTGAAGAACTTGGTCGTGTAAAGGCGGCTGGAATCGCAAGGCCCCACATAATCGCTAAGCTTTGTGGCGCGCCATCCGGTAGAATCGCAGTAGTAATCGACTTTGCTAGAGGTTGTGTCGATTTTTCCTTTTAGTTTGGGCGTGCATATGCCAAGGTCTTTTTCGATGCTTGTTAAAGTTTCCCAATTATTGTTCTTGCGGCAAGTGTAGGTGCTGTTCTCGAATTTGATGGTGTTGTAATATTTGGTGCTATCGCATTTGCCGAAGAAGTCCGTTAATGTGGCTTTGCGCCAACCGGTGGAATCGCAGTAATAGCGTGTAGTATCTTTTTTCGTTATGACGGAATCGATTTTTCCTTTTAGTTTGGGCGTGCAGACTCCGATTTCATTTTCAATGTTGCTCAGTGCTGTCCAGGTCTTTGTGGTGCGGCATGCGTAAGATGTGTCTTGATGTTTTTTGACTTTGTAGTAATTGCTTGTATCGCATGAGCCAAAGTAATCTTTAAGCACGGCCTTGCGCCAGCCTGTGGAATCGCAGACGTAATCCGTGGTGTCGCCCTTGCTGATTTCGGACTTCATCTTCTTTAAGCTGTCGAGTGTGCAAAGGCCGATGGCGGATTCAATGGTAGTGGGCTTACGCCATGAGGAATTGTCGCAAATGTAACTTTGTCCGTTGAGTTTTTGAACTTCCCATTGATTCTTCTTGGTACAGCTGGCATTCACGTCGCTCATGGTCGCGAGTTCCCAGGAGTAGTTGCAAATGAAAAGGGAATCCTTGTAGTAGTGCTTTTCGCCGCGTTCCGAGGAAGGGCAAGAATTGTCATCGGCTTCGACCCATTTCTTTCTGTTGCAACGGTAGTTGGAACCCTTGCTTGCCACGTAGAATTCGCTGAGGCTGCTGTATGTTGTAGAATCGCAAATGGGAAGTTGCTTGTCGTTTTCAACGAAGTGTGAAAGTTTCATGCAGCGCACGGCATAATAGGCGCTGTAATTGGCTTCTGGAAAATCGTACTTGTTTTTGCTGTTGAGCCTAAAGATGTTGAAATCGGAAGTTTGGTAATAGGCTTCTTTGCCGCCGCGACTGCATTGGAGCTCGCTATTCACGGTCTCGCAGAATCCAGACATTTGCGGGTTGAACCCGAATGCAGGATCGTTGAGAGCGCTTGTGAAGCTGACCATGTACTTGAAGTCGGCTTGGGAGGGAATCTTGAATCCGCTCGGGCAAGCTTGGCTTGCATTCGTACCTTGGTAAAGGCGGCCGTAAATCTTGCAGTTGTCCGTGTCCTCGTCATAGCAGGCGCTACGGGAAATCTTGTAGTTTGCGTTTTCTGCCATCCAAGTGTAAGGACCAAACTGGATTGTTTTGTAGGTCTTTCCGCTTTTTTCGTCGAGTACTTCACTCTTGATAATGCTTACGACACCCGCATTGGAATTGAACTGGTTGCCTGTAATGGAGGTGTCCTTGAAATTGTCACCGCCAAGAGCGTCATCGTCATCTTCTTCATTGGATACGGTGGCGGGCGAACTGCTATCGTTATCATCGCCGCAGGCGCAAATGTAAAGCGGAAGAATAAGGCATAGTGAAAATAATGTCTTCTTGAGCAAACTTTGCGAAATGTTCATATAGACTCCTTTAATTTATTATCAGTCCGTTTTTATTTCTTTATGCAGCGGACGGAGTAGCCGTTTCTTTTAAGCCTTGAATATAACGGGCTCGTGACATTGGTTTTCACAGAGAGCGATGGAGCTGTAGCGAAGTCCTTGTCGTTCTGTTTTGTGCTCCAGAATGATATTTCGTTACCGATGGAGCTGAGCTCTTCAGTGTAATCAGTATTGTTTGTAGAGTGGACGTATTCGTAACCCGTCGGTATTGCAGCGAATCCGCAGAAATCGGTATGTTCAGAATCGTATCCTGTAAGAGTTGTTCTGAGATCGGCAACGCTGCATTCTTTTAACAGTGCTTCCCAATCTGATTGTGAGGGTACGCGCCATCCGTCAGGGCAAATACCTTGATGATTTTCAGGATTTTCAATTTCTATTAGAGTCGGATTGGGATTTTTTGGAAGACCCATGGTCATGTCCCAGCTGTATAGGCGGCCATACTTGGCACATCCATTGATGTTTCCGCCGCACCAGCTGCCTTCAACCTCGTACCTCAAGTTTTCGGCCATCCATTCTTGTGAACCAATTTTGATGGTTTTGTATTGGTTGCCGTCTCTGGAGTCTGTTATGGTGACGTAGTCGATAGGATCTCTGTGCCATAATCCGTCGTTGCATTGGAAATGGTTCCCGTCAAAAGCAACGGTCTTGCCATCATTGGATGATGTGCAGTTGCCGTAGTAATCGGTCATTTTTGTTGCAGGAACCCATCTGTAATACCCATCGCTGTTTTTGCCGCAGTAGTGGTATTTCCCTTCAAAAGTCAAAGTGTCTCCAACTTTGCCGGAGTAACAGGGGCCTTTGATGCTGTCGATGGGTTGCAATGCATACCAACCATGAGTATCACCGCTATTGCGGTTCATATCAACATTGCAATAGTAGTGTTGACCGTTAAGACCTACTGTTTTGCCGAGCTTTTCGGTAAATCTGTAATCGCACGTTGAATACAATGCCCAAAGGGACGATCCTGTATGCCATTCTCCATCTTCATCGCATACGTAATCTTTTCCTTCGTAAACGGTCCAGGTAAAGTTGGTGCCGTCACAGAGGCCTAATGTATTGTCCAAGCTGTTCTCTTTTCGCCATTTATAAAGCTTGTTCCCGTTACCGCTTTTGTAAACGCAAACGTAATTATATCCGTTATAAACCTTGATTGTGCCTTTGCTTTGCGAATTGCAGAATCCAAGTTCTTTGTCAAAATCGTCATACAATTGCCATGTTGCTATATTGGAACAGAAGTATTCCTGGCCGTGATATTCTATAATTTCGCCTTCTCTGGCTGGTGTGCAATCTCCCATAGCGAGGCGTAAGGAGGCTACAACCCAATCTCTGCCATCGCAATGGTAGTATTCGTTATTGTATTGAAGTACTGTGCCGTAATTGCCTTTATAGCACAGGCCCAAGGCTAAATCGAGAGTATCAAGAGGTTTCCAGTAGAAATCGTTGCAGCCGTATGATTTACCGGCGAATTCGACTACAGTTCCCGACTTAGCTGTTTTGCATTTTCCGAAAGCTTCTTCGATAGTGTATTCAATCCAACCGTCTTCGGTGCAAATGTATGCTTTGTTCTTTGCGGAAGATATCTTGTCTAAAATTCCTGCGTGGCAAACTCCAATAGTTTGTTCAAGCTCGGTGGGTTCGCGCCATGCCTTCTTTTCACAGATGTATTTGACGGAATTGAATGTTTTTTCGGCACCCGTATTCTTGTCGTTGCATTCGCCAAGAGCTTCGTCCTTTGTCGAAAGTCTCCAACGTGAATCGCAAGTGTAATACTTGCCTACGCTATCCACTTTCGTTGTTCCTTTCAGCTGGGGTGTGCAGAACCCGAATGTTGATGTGGGGTGCGTGAGCGTATCCCATTTTGTGGGGCTTTGGCAGCCGTAGGTAATTCCTTTGAATGTCTTTGCCGTGTAGAGCTTGGATTCATCGCAATCACCGTAATAGTCGTAAATCGTCGTTGAACGCCAGCCGGTAGAATCGCAAATGTAGTCTGTTCCACTTGATTTTACCGTATCGATGGTCCCTTTTTTCTTGGGTATGCAAATGCCGATGCTTTTTTCGGTGCTGTTCAAGGTTGTCCATGATTTTGTGGTGCGGCAAGCGTATGTGGTTCCTTTGTATTCATAAGTTGTATAGAATTTTGTGGAATCGCATTTTCCGGCGTAGTCGGATAAGGTTGTGCTGCGCCAACCTGTGGAATCGCAGAAGTAGCTTGTGTTGCTTGATTTTACGGAGTCGATTTTACCGTACATCTGGGGCTTGCAAATGCCGATGCTTTTTTCGGTGGATGTTTGCAATTCCCATTTCTTTGTGGTGCGGCAAACGTAGCTTGATCCCTTGTATTCTGCTGTTTTGTAGAATTTTGTAGAATCGCAGGTCCCGTAGAAGTCAATGAGGACGGTGCTACGCCAGCCGGTGGAATCGCAGTAGTAGGAATCGTAGCTTCCGGAATTCTTGAGCGAATCGATTTTTCCGATGTTGCTTGGAATGCAGAATCCGATGGAATCTTCGCGGGCTGTTGCTTTGCGCCAGCTGGAATCCTTGCAGAGGTATTTTTTGCCGTAGTTCTTTTTCTGTTCCCATTGCCTTGCCGAGGTGCACTTGCCGATGGAGTCGATGAGCACGGCCTTGCGCCAGCCCGTAGAATCGCAGAAGTATTCTATTGTGTCGGTTGTGGTGATGGCGGTACCCATTTTCTTTATGCTGTCCGGTGTGCAAAGGCCGATGGTCGCTTCAGGAAGCGTTGGCTTAGTCCATTTTAGAGACTTACAAATGTAATTCTGACCATAGCTTTTTTTCTGTTCCCATTGTTTTGCTGCAGTGCATTCGCCGATGGAATCGATGAGAGTTGCCTTACGCCAGCCCGTAGAATCGCAGAAATAATTAGTGGTGTCGTCATCGTCGATGAAAGCCTTCATCTTCTTTAAGCTGTCAAGATTGCAAAGTCCGATGGAAGACTCGATGGTGGTGGGTTTACGCCATGAGGATTTGTCGCAAATGTAACTTTGCCCATTGAGCTTTCGCACTTCCCATTGGTTTTCCTTGGTACAGCTTACGTCCACATCGCTCATGGTGGCGTATTGCCATGTGCCACGGCAAACGAACAAGGTGTCCTTGTAGTAGTGCGTCTCGCCGCGTTCCGCAGAAGGGCAAGAGTTGTCGTCTGCCTCGACCCATTTCTTTCTGTTACAACGGTAGTTGGAACCCTTGCTTGCGACATAAAAATTGCTGAGGTTGTTGTAAGTGGTGGAATCGCAAATGGGGAGTTGCTTATCGTTTTCGACAAAGTGTGCGACTTTCAAGCAACGTACGGCGTAATAGGCACTGTAGTTGGATTCCGGGAAATCGTACTTGTTTTTGCCATTGAGTCTAAAGATGTTGAAATCGGAGGTCTGGTAATAGGCTTCTTTGCCGCCGCGATTGCATTGGATATCCCCGTTTACGGTTTCGCAGTACCCGGACATTTGTGGATTAAAGCCGAATGTGGGGTCGTTTAGCGCGCCGGTGAAATGGACCAGGTATTTGAAATCGGCTTGGGATGGGATTTTGAACCCGCTAGGGCAGGCATTGTCGGCGCCCGTATTTTGGTAGAGCCGACCGAAAATCTTGCAGTAGTCCGTATCTTCGTTGTAGCAGATGCTTCGGGAGGTCTTGTAGTTAGCGTTTTCTGCCATCCAAGTATATGGACCGAATTGAATTGTCTTGTAAGAGTTCCCGCTTTTTACGTCGAGAATTTCACTCTTGATGATTTTTACGACACCCGCATTGGAATTGAACGTGGTACTTGTAATGGAGGTGTCCTTGAATTCGTCACCGCCAAGGATGTCGTCGTCATCCTCTTCATTTGAGACGGTGGAAGGAGAGCCGCTGTCGCTGTCATCGCCGCAGGCGCATAAATAAAACGGGAGAATCAGGCATAGCGAAAAAAATGCCTTTTGGAACATACCTTGCAAAAAATGCATATTGCCTCCTTAATTTGAGCGCAATATACAAATATTTTAATTGTAAGAGTAAGGTTACAATTCTTTGAGCAAAAGAAGTGTTGAGAAAATTTGTTCATTTGTGCAGATGGAAATATGGTTACTTTGTCTATTGACATATAGTCTAGATTCTTTGGGTGCATTTCTTAGCGATCCAAGCAGTATTGTTGGAAAAAATGTGGGTACGTACACGGTTTTTTACTATGCTGGTCGTACACGCAATTGCGAAAAATCTCCGATTAAGTCGCAGTCTATTGCTATAAACGAGTAGTTGATAGTAATCTTTCTTGTTTTTACGACAAGTCCCGTCAGTTTTTGGCTGATGGGACTTTTTTAAATCTCTAAATCCGCAGAAATGACGGTTTCGGTTGTGCCGTCATCGCATTTGAAAAGTAGGCTGCCGTCGTCTTGCATGTCGAGGATGGTGCCGGATTTTTTGATGGAGCCTTCGCCACTGTCACGGTTTTGATCGGTGCAGCGGTTGTTCACGATGATGGTTCCGCGGGCGCCGATGAACTGGTCCATTTTACGCCATGCCGCGACCCATGGGCGGATGCCGAAAGCTTTGAATTGCCCGATGGCGCGTTCGAGACTCCCGATGAGTCTTTGCAAAAGTTTTTCACGATTGATGGGGCGGCCAACGATTGCTTTGAGCGTTGTGACGGCGCGATTTAAGTGTGCGTAATCTTCGGGATCGCTGTTGACGTTGATGCCGACTCCCATGTTAAGGGCTGGGCGTGGGGCATTCTCACTGGTCATCCCCGCGGAGGCGGGGATCTCCTTCTTGACGAAAACTATCTCTGCGAGAATCCCGCAGAACTTGCTTTTGCCAAAGAGTATGTCGTTTGGCCACTTGACTGTAATTTTAGGGGTGGTTGCGCAGTTTGTGGGGACGGCGCTTTTGTTGCCCGCAGTTTCAAGAATCGCGGCTTCTTGCAATTCATTGAACACTTCTGCAAATGTGAGTGCTGCTACTTGCGTAATTTGTGCAAAACGATTTGCGGGAATGCCATCAAGAGGAATCAAGATGTTGAAGTAAAGGTTCTTGCCGGCGGGAGAGTCCCAAGTGCGTTCGTGCCGGCCGTGCCCATTGCTCTGTGAGTCGGCAACAAAGAGAGTTCCCGGTGTAATTTCGCCTGCGACGGCCATGGACTTCATGAGCTTGTGCGTACTTTCTATAGTCTCGAAAAGGTAAGCGGGAGAGTCGCCGAAGCCCGTGAGTTTCCAATCAGTAAAATTACGTTCAGGAGAAAACATGTGTTGGTTGTTAGTCAATAGTTACTAGTTATTGGCTTTTCTCTAAGTTCTAAGCTCTACCAACTAAGTTCTATTATTCATCAGCTTGCTTTTCTTGAAGTTCCTTGAGTGCTTCGTCGGGGAAAATCTTGAAGAACTCCTGCTTGCGGTCTTCGAAAAGCTGCAACATACGTTCCTGTTCGAACTGCTCGCGGTCGATGTTCTGCATGAAGAATTCGTCAGTTGCAAATTCGCGGCTCTGTATGGTTTTCTTGATGTCTTCGGATAAATCGACGTTATCCCAAAGAATGTAGTACGAACCGATAAATCCATCTGCAAAAATATCGACGTTCAACTTGACATCGTTGGTTTTCGATGAGTCCACCATTTGAACTTTGGTTTCGCGTTTTTCGGGGCGGAACACATCGACATCGTTTACTTGTTTGTTTAAATCTTGAGCCCAAGATGCGGCTGCCAAACAAATCACTAAAAACGCCATTTGAAATCTGATGGCGGTGCAAATTTTTTGAATCTCTTTGAATACCATATCTATAATATAAATTGAATTGTTAAAAAAAACAAACTTGTATGAGTCGGTATGCCTGAAAAGATGGAACGTTTGGGCGAAAATAAAGAAACCCGCTTGCGCGGGCTCTGTAGCTTGTATTATATGGAATGACTAAATCGCAAGCGGCATCCAGGGCTTGACGACATCGATGGATTCGAGCTTGCCCTGCAACTTGCGGCGGATGGCCGCTGCGGCAATCATCGCTCCGTTGTCTGTACTCAGGCTACGGTCTGGAACGCAGAAACGGATTCCCTTCTTGTCGCAATAATCCTGCAATCGCGTGCGCAACCAGCTGTTGGCGCTCACGCCTCCACCCATCACGAGCGTTTTCATTCTGGTTTTCTTGAGCGCATTGATGGTCTTTGTGACAAGGCTATCGACAATCGCGTCTTCGAGCGAGGCGCAGATGTCGCCGAGGTTTTGCTGGATAAATTCCGGATCGTGGGTCTCGGTATAGCGGAGCACGGCGGTCTTTAAGCCGCTGAACGAAAATTCGCAGCTGTCATGCGTATGCAGTGCGCGAGGAAATTCTACGAATTTGCGGTTCTTGTCCTTGCCCAAACGGCTGATGGTGGCGCCTGCCGGGTATTTCAGTCCGAGGAGCTTGCCGCATTTGTCGAATGCTTCGCCGGCGGCATCGTCGCGGGTGCGGCCGATGCTTGTATACTTGAATCCCGGTTCTTCCATCACGAGTTCCGTATGCCCGCCCGAGACCGTGAGCGTCAGGAACGGCGGTTCAATATCCGGATTGGAGAGCCATGCTGCGGCGAGGTGCCCTTCGAGATGGTTCATGCCGTAAGCGGGAATGTTCAAATCGCGGGCGAGACCTTTCGCAAAGCTTGCGCCAACGAGGAGCGGTCCCATGAGGCCTGGGCCTGTAGTGTAGGCGATGGCGTCGATGTCTTTAAGCTCGATGCCGGCTTCCTTGACGGCGGCTTCTGCAATGGGGGCTATCTTTTGCAAATGTGCGCGAGCGGCAATTTCGGGGACGACTCCTCCGTAGAGGGCGTGTTCGTCGATTTGGCTATAGAGCGGGTTCGAAAGAACTTTGAGTGGTTCGTCCTGTAAAACAGCACATGCGGTTTCGTCACAGCTGGATTCGATTCCAAGCCAAATCATATTCCATATTCCTCGTCTTTATCTTCGTCTGTTTGAGTCTTGATGAGCTTGATTTTGTCGGGCTTGACAAGAATGGCCTTGATGGACATGCTGCGGTCGATATCAGGCGGCAAGTTCAATTTGACGGTAGGAGCAAGGCTATCGGCGTCTTCAATGGCGAAGCGGTTGTATTCAATGAAAAGTTCAATATCGTTGTGCTTGATGGCTTGGACGACTTTTTCACCACCTGTGACCTCTACGGTTGCCTGTTGCGGCGAGAGCGTATTCAGTGCGCGGTCATAGAAACCGATTAGCTGGATGGGAATGTTCTTGAATTCCTTGGACATGATTTTTTGCACATCGACAACAATCTTGGCCACAGAATCGCTCGGCGTAACAAATGGCGGCAAAAGCTCAGTCATGAGCTTTACGGAGTATGTTTGGCTTGCCTTGATGCTATCGACAAAGATGGAATCTGTCGAAATGTCGATGATTCGCGTGAGGGCGTTACGGGCACCGGAAACCTTCAAGTATTCTTGGATGAGCTTTGGCTGCTGAACAATGACATAGCCGGGTGCGGCGTTGAAATTCGTGTTGTTCCTGATGGGAATGCTGCGTTCGATTCGAGTGTCGACAGCAACATCGATAAAGAGGTACTGATTGTCCGGCTCGACATAATGGACGGACGAAAAGTTCGGGGCCACAAAGTTCTTTGCGTCTAGGTGGATACGCTTGGAACCGAGTTCGGCGTTGTGCATATCGACGACCATGGCAGACTGCTTTTGCGACTGCAGGCGGATAAGGTCGAGGGGCTTGCCTTCGACCGTCACAGAAACGGTGCTAGGTGGCTTCGAGGCTATCGCGAGCGCTTCGGGCAACTTCACGAACGTAAGCGGAACTTCCATTGTCAGTTGGAAGTCCTTCAGCGAGATGACATAAAACCAGAGGGCCATCGCGCATACCAAGGCGGTAATCTTTAATATGATGTTTCCCATAAAAGACCCATAAAGAACTGCTATAAATTTAATTATATTCCAAGCGTGTTCGGACAATTAGGTTACTTAATATCGGAATCTTTTCGAGGATGGAAACAACACCGCACGGTGATTCTTCCGTCTCTTTTGACGATTTTTCTGTGCTCGCTGCTTTTGGCCGCGTCGTTCACGGCGTTGGGCGTCTCGTTTAAGCTTATCTCGGCAGAAAAATCCTTGTATGTGATTGAAGCGTTCTTGAGCGAAAATGTTCCTGAGGATTCCATTGCCGTGGTAAAGACTCGGCTGGAACATACCCGCCACGTGGATTCAGTCTCGTTTGTCAGTGCGGATTCTGCGCTTGCCGATTTCCGAAATCATTTTTCGGCTGACATGCTGGATCTTGTCGAGGGAAACCCGATTCCCGCATTTTTCCGCGTGTCGCTTAGCGCCGAGGCTCGCAATCCGGCCGACCTTTCCGAAGTGCGCAATGCGATTGCCGAAGAATCGTATTTTGAAGAAGTGCAGGCTCCGATAAAATGGGCGTCGCGAATTGCCTCCTGGAAATTCAAGATGATTTTCTGGCCGATTTGCATCAGTATTCTTTTACTCATTACTCTTTCGCTTATCATTTGCAATTCGGTGCGACTCTCGCTAATGTCCCGCAAACTATTGGTCGAGAACATGAAATACGCCGGTGGCAGTTATCTGTTTATTGAATTTCCGTTTGTGCTGGAAGGGGTTGCTCAGGGGCTTGTCGGGAGTAGCGCCGCAATTATTTTGTTAGGTCTTGTCATCCGGTCGGTCGCTCGGATGTTCCCGATTGTGGCGACCGGTGTTGCGTATTTCTGGATTGTCGCTCTCTTTACCGTACTTCTGGAAACATCACTTACAGGGTATTTCAGTTTCCGCACGGTGCGCAATTTCTTGTTCGAAAAGAAAAGTGAGCAGGAATAATGCGCTCTGTTTTTTATTTGTTCGCGTTGTTGGGGCTTGCTTTTGCGGTGGCAGTTTCTGCGGCTCCCTTAAAACGGACCGATACGCAGATTGATGAACAGAAGAATGCCTTGAAAAAGCTCGAAGTGGACCTTGCAAAAAAGCGTGAGGAACTTGAGGTTCTCGAAATCGAAGAAAAGGGCGTGCTCAATACGATTTCGCTTTTGGACCAGAACTTGAACCGTACGCGTTCGTACTTGTCGGAACTTTCCCGTAACGAGGACGTTTTGCAGGGGGCTGTAAAGCAGTTGGTGATGGATATTGATTCGCTGGATTCGAAAATCAAGGCCCGCAAACGCGCCATGAAAAAAAGAATCAGGAATTTGTATGTATATGGCCGCAGCAATGATGCCGAAATTCTCTTTAACCTTTTGACCAAGAAAGGGAATCCTGAAAGAGAAGTCTACTGGGTGCACCACTTGCTGAACCGTGACCGCGAAAATGTGGAGATGCTTCGCAAACTTGTGGCGGAACGCTCGCAAAAGCAGCAAACGCAAGAAAAGCACTTGGCTGAACTGTCTAGGCTACGCTCTCGCAAGGCGGTCGAAGAACGCGGTTTGGTCGCGCAGATGAACGGTCAGGAACGCATGTTGCATGCGCTCAAGCACGACAAGGCTGTACAACGCATGGCGCTCAAGGAATTCGAACGTAACCAAAAGACGATGCTTGCGCTCCTCAAAAAACTCGAACAGCGCCGCAAGCGCGAAATCGAAGAAGCGAAAAAGGCTGAGGCTGCCCGCCTTGCAGCCCTTAAACGAAAGGAACGCGAGGCCGAAAGAAAGCGTGAAGCTGAAAAGAAACTCGAAGCCGAAAAAGCACGCCAAGCAGAGAAGGCACGTCAGCAGACCGAAATGGCAAAGAAAACGGTTCAGGCGCAACCCTTCAAAGGCCCGAAGTGCATGCCTCTTGACGGGCCGATTATCAGTGAATACGGCCTGCAAGAACATCCGGTACTCCACATCATGACTCGTAACCTGGGGGTCGAAATCCGTGGTAAAAAGGGTGGTCGCATTCGTGCGGCTGCTGCCGGAACAGTGGCTATGGTTGCCGAAATTGATGGTCGCGGCCCGTCCGTTATCATAGAACATGAAGACGGAACGTACACGGTTTACGGTCACATGAAAGCAATCCATGTCCAAGAGGGCAAAAGTGTCAAGAAATGCGAAGAAATTGGAGAAGTGGGCGATATCGCTTCGTTAAATGGAATTAAATTGTACTTTCAAGTAAGCGAAGGGACACAGACCGTGGACCCGTTGCAATGGTTGAAACAAAAATGATTGAATATCGCTTGAATGGCCCTGCCTCACAGGAACGAATCCGCATTCGTCTTATGGCGGCGTTGCGTGAGAACCGCTTCCCGCAGTCGATTCTTATCGACGGCCCTGTGGGTATTGGCAAAAAGGCTTTGGCGATGGAAATTGCCCAGGCATTGCAGTGCACGAACCCGAGCGTTCGCCCCTGCGGAAATTGCTTTGGCTGCAAGATGGCTGCCGATACCGGCGTCACGGACAACTGGGTCGTGCCGATGGAAGCGAAAGAGGCAAGCGCCCGCAATGCGGCCGATGTCTCTGCCGGGAGTTCTGCAAAGACTATCCAGGATTTTAAGCAGGCGTACATCGAAGAAATCACGAAGAACCCGTACCGTGTCGATATTTTCAGTGCTGGTGCTCTTATTTCGGTGGAACTCATCCGTACCATGACGGCCTCCTTTGCAATGAAGGGCGACCGCGTGCGTGTGGTGATTATTGCCGAGGCCGACCGCATGAACGATTCTGCGGCAAATGCGTTCCTCAAGACGCTCGAAGAAGTTCCGCCGAACACGTATTTCATCCTCACGACCTCCTCTCGCGAAAAACTTTTGCAGACGATCCGTTCGCGCTGCTTGGCGCTCCATTTGCCGCCACTCACCGATGATGAAGTGCGCCAAGAGGCAACCCGCGTAGGCGGTGAAGAGTTTGACGAATCGACTCTCACGGATGATGTGATTGGCCTTGCAGTAGGGTCCCCTGGCATGGCTCTTTACTATGCGGAACATGCTAAGGCATGGTGCACGCTTGCCGTCGATTTTATTGAAAAATCGCTTTCGCAGGATTACACGGACCTCTTCTTTGAGCTTGAAGATGCCGAACTAGAAGACCCGGCTATCGTGAACCGTTTCTTGGAAGTCCTGTCTTTTTTGATTTCGGATTTGTTGCGTAAACAATCGGGCGCTCCGCTCCGCATTCCGGATGCTACTAGCCGAGTGAATCTTGAGCGTTACCCGCAGGTGGGAGCTTCGGCCTTGGAACTTGCGCTCGTGTGCGTTCAGGAGACGATGTCAAGAATCGCTTCTAGGCGTATGGCTGCCGTGATGTGCCTCCAGAACCTCTCGATGAAACTTTTTGAAGGCTTCAAGTAATGGAAGATCTTGTCGCCTCAACATTGTCCTCTACGCTTAAGATTCCGCATGCCGTCGCGAGATTCCTTGTTTCGCGCGGTATCAGGACGGTATCTGACGCGTACCTCATGCTTTGCTGTAATGAAAGCAATGTGCATGATCCCTTCCTCATGATGGGGATGGACAAGGCTGTGGAATGGATTCTTGCGGTTCGCGAAAGAGGCGAACGCGTATTCATTTTTGGCGATTACGACTTGGACGGCATGACTTCGGTGACGCTTCTGACGCGTTGCCTGAAAACTGTTGGAATTGAATCAGAATGGCGCCTCCCGAATCGCTTTGGAGACGGCTACGGGCTTTCTGTTTCTGCTGTTGATGAAATGTACGAAGCTGGCGCCCGCAACTTGATTACCGTAGACACGGGCATCACTGCTAATCTGGAAATTGCGCATGCCAAGGAACTGGGGATGGCGGTCATGGTCATGGACCATCACCAACCGTCGGGCGACGGGCTCCCGGTAAGCGATGTGCTTTTGGACCCGCATCAGGAAGGGGACGATTATCCGAATTCTGAACTTTGCGGTGTTGGGGTTTCGTATAAGTTTATATGCGCTTTGTATAGCCGATTGGGACTCCCGAATCCAGTGGAATATCTGGACTTGGTGGCGCTAGGTACGCTTGCGGACTTGGTGCAGATGACGCCGGAAAATCGCTATTTTACTCGGGCTGGCCTTGAATGCCTTAAGAATAGCCGCTGGCCTGGCGTGCAAGAAATGTACTCGTCGCTCATGAAGCCTCACAGCTGTGTGGGCGGTATCGATGTGATGTACAAGCTCGCTCCGCTTTTGAACGCTCCCGGTCGCATGGAACGCCCGGATCCGGCCCTTAAACTTCTTTTGTGCGAAAACAAAGGCGAAGCCAGTCAGCTTCTCGAAGAACTGAAAGAGTGGAATAAACGCCGCAAGGAAAAAGAAGCTGAAATTACCGATATGGCGATGGCTCAGGTGAGGTCGCTTTACGGTGAAACAATCCCGACTGTGATTGTCGTTGCTGGTGATAATTGGCATGTGGGCGTGATTGGCATTGTCGCGGCAAAGCTTGCGCAGGAATTCCACAGGCCCTCTGCGGTGCTTTCTATTGTTGATGGCATGGCGCATGCTAGCGCTCGTGCTGTGCCTGGATTCAATTGGCACAAGGCGCTTTTCGATAGCCGTGAACTTTTTGACCGCTGGGGCGGACACGCCAATGCGGCCGGCTTTTCTCTTGAAGCAGGGAAAATCGATGAACTTCGTGGGCGCCTTTTGCAGTCTGCGGCCGATCAAGGTTACACGGGTGAGGTCATCAACGTTGATGAATCGTACCCGTACGATATCAAAATCGCACTCCGCGAATTGACTGTAGAAACGCGAGTCCCGACTGGCCGCTATCCGATTCGTGAACGCTCGATTCTCGAGTTCATCGACTTGCTTGAACCATTTGGCGGAAACTTCCCGTACCCTGCATTCCGTGCCGAAGGCGTTACGGTGCATCGCGTACGTGAACTTCGCGGCGGGCATTTGCAGATGGAAATCTCGCAGGCGGGGAGTGCTGTTTTCCCGGCGATTGCATTTGGCCTTCGCAAGAGCAAGGCTTTGCTCGGACGTTCTCGCCCGATAACGGTTGTGTTCGAACCGATTTGGAATTATTACAACAACACCAAGACTGTGCAGCTTTGCATCAAGTCGATTGAGTAGTGATATGTTAAAACGAAATGCTCCACTGCTCGCTTTTTTCCTCGTGTTTGTGGCTGTACTGTACTTTGTTTACAGTATCCCGCAGTATGACCCTGTCGTCGATGTCGAAGAAGAGGATGAAGAAGTCGTCGAGGATGTTTTTACGGGCCGCGTTGTAATGCCTTCGATTGATGAAATTTACGTGATTGAAAATACGGCTGGCCGTGACTTGAATAAGCTTGCGCTGTTCTTGGAAGGCCGCGCTGCGGGCTTGCATTACCTCTCGTCGGAGTATTTCAAGAAAATCAAAGCCTACCGTAAGGGAAGCCGATTTGTAAAATCCGATGACGACGTGTTCCTTGGTTTGCACCTCACGCTCGATAGTCTTGGGCGATTCAACGACCCGCAAATCATGTTTTCGGATAGCGATGACGATGTGTTCAAGGTTAAGCTTTTAAAGCACGTCGAATACTTTTGGCGCCTCCCGCCGAGCAAACAAGGCAAGCTCGAAATCTGGATTCCGATTCGATTCCACGCGAATTAGGGGAATGAGGTGTGAGGTCGCCCGCGTATGCGGACTTTGAGGTATGAGGCTTTCTTGTTGCATGCCCGACTTGATCGGGCATCCCCTTACTCGGTTACAATAAAAAAGCCCCTCGCACAGGCGAGGGCCGCATTAAAATCTAATGACTAATAACTAGCAACTACTTTCTCAAAAGTTCAACAAGCTCTTTTGCGTTCTTTTCGATGAGGACGAATGCTTCGAACATGCGGGCTTCGCGCCATTTGGTCAAGTACTTCGTCTGCCAGTCCACCGCAATCATGTCCGGATCCTTCGGACCATTTTCGTTCTGGTACCAGACTTCCTTTGTGATTTCACGAATCATGGCGCCCATTTCGGCTGCCGGCTGGAGTGAACCTTTGCAAAGGAGCAGTGCACGGAGATTGTCAAGCAAAATTTCATCGGAAGGCTGTTCGGCATCTTCGTGGGCGCATTCCCAAATTTCGTCGCGATGGCGTTCCGTCCAGCCAATTAGGTATTTCTTAGTTTTTTCAAGCTCGCCTTTGGCCAACTTTTCATCAACCGCTTCGCGCGGATAATAGATGCTGTTTGGATAGAATTCAATCATGATTTTCCACCTTTTTGCGAAGTTGAAAAAACAATGCCCGGGGCGGGACTTGAACCCGCACGGAGTTGCCCCCAAGGGATTTTAAGTCCCCAGTGTCTACCATTCCACCACCTGGGCAGGTTGTGTGCGTGTAATATAGCAATTTGTGTGCGTGAAATACTTGAATTTTGCGCTTTTTTTATGGTTTTTATCACGTTTTTTTGCAAAAACATATTTTCTGTTTACAAATGTTTACTTGTACGGTCACGTTTATATATATTACTAATTAGACTATAAGGGAAAACTCTTTCCTTTAATTGTTAATTTTTGTTCGGTTGTTTGGCCTTCGGAGACCTTTTTGTGGAGAATTCTGTATGTTGAATCACTGTTCTAGAAAGAACGGCTTTACGCTAATCGAAGTCATGGTTGTCGTGGCGATCATGGGTGTTCTCTCTGCGATGGGGGTTTATGGCGTGAGGATAAGCACCATTAATAGCCAAATGAAAGATTGCGCTCTGAATACGGCTGCTTTTTTGGAACGTGTTGCCAATGAATCGAACCGAATGTCCAAACGCCTTTGCGTTGTCAAGGACAATGATCAAAGACTTACCGCGTATGTGACCGATGACTGTGGCGATCTCTCGGAGGCCGAAGAACTTGCCACGTTTGCTATCGATGCTCCGGCAAAGTTCGGGTGCTCTGGCATTAACATGGATGATTTTGATGACTTTAATGGTGCTGATTGGGCTGCCGATGGTGACGATTCTGGCGCCTTGTTCATACCTCGTCTCGGACTTTCTGCAGCTCCTACGGAAGGTTATATTTGCATGCAGCATGGCTCTAGCGATTCCTACGCAATGGCAATTAAGTTTAAGAATCGCAATATGATTATCCCGATGTGGAGAGCTGGAGATTATTGGAACAGGTTATAGGTGAATAATGGTTGAACTTATGAAGAGCAAAGAAGGCTATGTCATTGTTAAAATCCTGGTCGCAATTGCGGTCCTTGGTTTTGCATGCTTGGCCGCAAAGACTCTCCAGGGTGAAAATCAAGATGCCTTATTGCGTATTCGTGGACGTGATGGCGCTATTGAAGTTGCCCAGCAGGTGTTGGATTCTCTCAAGTCTGTGGGGATTGCGTCGATTCCATCGAGTTCGCTAAAGGATACGACCTTTGAAGTGCATGACGTAGACCGCAAGTGGGCGCGTGGTGTTGGCGACTCTGCTACAGTAACCTACACCTCAGAAGTGACCGTCTCAGCAACACAAGATTACACCTCCCAGTCGGCTTCGCAGTTCGAGAACGTGCCGCATGTCTACGCAAAAGAGGTCAAAGTAAAGGTGTTCTGGAACTTCAAAGGCTCCACGCAGTCTATTGAAGTATCAAGCGTAATACGATAGACGAGAGAATGAAAAAGTAGACAGTAAACAGTAGGCAGTAGACAGAATTAGTTAGGCGGCTTTGCCGCGATTATATAACTTCCTACTGACTACTTCCTACTTAATTTCCCATATTAACTATTTTCCCAGCAAATGCATAATCACCGGGCGGTTCTTGCCGTGCTCGGTTTTATGTATTGTTAATCTACCTGTGCTGTCGTAGCTGAACTGGTCGCCGACGCGTTCCCCGTTCACGTAAGCAAGACTGTCCTTTAAGATTCCGCTGGGGTACCAGTTGCGCCAGACACCGTGCCTTTTCGGTTTATGGTCGTTGCTGTCGATTTGCCAGAATCCTTCGCTTGCCATTTTGCCGCCCATGCTGTCCGGGTAGAAACTGCGGCTTGTGCGGATGTACGGTGCATTATAGTTTTGTCGATCTCCGTATGCCCAATACTCCTCGTACAAGAGTCGATGCCCAGCTTTAATGTAGCGGAGCGTTGCCGGGAATTTTCCGATGTTTTGTTTGTATGCATCTTTATGGCTCAATGTGCATGAGTCGAGCGTTCCGCTTGGGAGTGCGGAACGGACAAATAGCGTCTCGGCGCAGAACAGAGTGGATGTGTTTGTGCAAGTCCCATAAGCCATTCCTGTAACTTCGTGGGGCTTGTTTATAGAATCTTCCGCAATAAAGTTGCTTTCTCGAACAACGTTGTCCTGTTCGTCGAACCATTGTATATTTTCACGCTTGGAATAGCTCCCTTTTATTTTCTTGATAAGGGAACCGTCGGCTCTGTAGAATGCCAGTGGCAATGGGACTAATTCTCGGATTGTAATTCCTTCTTCCATGATTGGCGCTTGTTCGCAATTTTGCGTGGAATCGACAGTGCCGAATGATTCGTAATACTTCTTGTAATTGCCTTCTATATATCCATCGGTACAATCAAAGTATTCCGTAATTTTGCAATTCCTGCCAAAACGTTTGACATATCCTTTTGCTTCGTGGCATCTGTTTTCTTCGGCAAGCACGCCGTTGTCGTGAAAATGTTTCCACACGCCGGTGTGGTTCCCTTCGTCATCGTAATGATGTTCGAAAGCTTTTTGCCCATTAAAATGCCAGCCTTCCCAGTCGCCTACGGGGTGGTCGTCCTTGTAGTATTGAACGGCCTCGACTTTCTTGTTCTGGTAGTAGACGGTCCATTTTCCGTCTTTTTGCCCCTTATTGTAATTGCCGATCATTGCGACATCGCCAAAGCCCGTCCAGCGCTTGAATTCGCCGTGCGGTACGCCATCTTTATAGGGAATTTCGTATTCCTTGATGCCGTCGTTGTACCATTCGTTGCGCTTGAGGACTGTTCCGTCCGGGTAAACCCAGATGGAGGTCTTTTTGACACCGTTTACGTGCCTGTCTAGGATTTGCTCTTCGGCTCGCTCGACTGTACAGCCGGCGAAATAGCATAAAAGTGCAGAAAATGCGGTTAATTGACGGAGCTTCATTGTTCGTAAAGTAGAAAAAAAGTAATTTCTAGATGTGAACGAGCAAACAAAAAAAATAATTGCAGAGACTTTGCACATGAAAATCCAGACTCCCTGGATTTGGCTCGTTGTCGTTCTTACGATTTGCCTCACGGCTTTGTTCTATGTTTCGCAAAAACCGCAGGTGGCCGTTTATTCCCAATACGTCAAGTCGCTTTGCGATTACCAGTTTGCAGATGCTAGCCTGATGCGTTCCATGGAACGTGTCAAGAACGGTTACCAGGTTGATACGGCGGTGGTCCTTTCGCAGATGATGACGCTTCGCGAGGTGGCTCTCTCGTTTGAGGGGGGTGTTCAAAAGCTGGAACAGACCGGTTTTTCGGCGCCGCCTGCAACTTCGGTTGCAAATTTCAAGTCGAGTGTACTTGCGAAAATCTCTTGCCTGCAGCGCTACCTTTCGGAGCGTTCTGCATGGATTGACGAACTTGAAAAAGTTTACCGCTTGATGGAAATGAACTCGTCGGATGTCAATTTGTCGCTTTTACGCAAACTCGATTCTGCGAGAGCGGGGTATGCGGTTACACTGGAAGGCTTGGAACTGCCTGAAGCGTTCAATAAGCGAGTGGAATCGTTGTTCAAAAAAAATTTGGATTTGCATAGTGCCTGGGAACAGTTCGATAACGATAAGACTTTAAGTGCAAGTGATGAATTGCTCCACTTTTTCCAGATGGAAAATGTGAGAGAAATTTCATTGTCGGCGAAGGTCCCGCTTGCGTTTTACTTCTTGTCACTGGTGCTTTTGCTTGCCACATTCTTCTTTATATTCAAGTCTAAACAGTAAGGGTTACGATGTCTATTTTCCGTGTTCGTAAAGTTGCTTTTATCAATTTTGGTTTATTGCTGATTTTCCTTGCTAGTTGGATTTCATGGTACATTTACCCGCTTGCGAGAACGATTACAAAAGAGTTTTCTGTTGAATATGGTTTTGCCGCTGCCGAATGGGAAGAACACTTTTTTTACGGCAAAGTGAGCTATGCCGCTGTGCCGAGCCTGTTTGGCGGCTCGAACATTCCGTTCTTCGATAAGATCTATTTTCAACTTAACGGGGATTCGAAGTGCACGTTCGTCCTTTACGTGAACGATGATCTTTTGGACGAGTTGGCGGAATGGTTCGATTTCTCGGAATCGAATGCGAGCGATGTGCCGATGGAAGTCCGTGCGGTCAAGGTGGGGGACAAGTTTATCGTTAAGTCGATGGCCTCTACAGACGGCGCCCTTACCTGGGAAGATTTGATGGACGGTTACCATTTTTACTGGTGCTTTGTGGGCGTAAGTATTGTGGCGTTCATGTTCATTTTGGGAATTATCCTGATTTTTGTGGCGCTTGTGCATAAACCGCGGCAATTGAATCTTCAAGATTCTAAACTCCAAGATTCGCCGAGTGGCGTGGAATGATGAATCGTTTTGTTTTTGCGGTTTCGATGCTGTTGGCAAGCGCTTTTGTGTTTGCCGCGCCGGATACGCTTTCGGTCCCGGTTGGGAATTCTTCGGACCTAAGCTTGACCGGAATTTGGTGGCCGAAGTCGACAAACGTGAAAAAATCGCAGAAGGCGAAGCGTGTGAATGCGGTGCACTCGAACGATGCGCAAACGCCAGTGGTTGTATGGTTCCATGGAGGCATGGGTAGCGGCAACTGTGCTAAAGGACTTGTTGCCGGTTCTAGTTTTGCAGAACTTTATCCGGAAAAAATTGTGGTGAGCTTGTCGGCTTGCCGCGAAAATCATTGGGTCACAAAAGGAATGGTGGATGCTGTTGACGCCGCGCTTGATTCTGTGGCCGCGCGACGAAAATCTCCGGTCGAGCGCGTGTCGCTGGTGGGCGTTTCGGATGGTTCGTTGGGCGTGCTGATTTATTCGCTTGAAGGGCGTCGGTCGGTCGATGATCGTTTGCTGGTGAGCTCGTTCGGCAAGTTGTTGGGTGAAGCACGTGCGATTGCGGGGGCGAATGATGCTCGGATGCGCTTGGGACGGTGGCGTTTTTTGCAGGGCGGAAAGGATAGGCTTTATCCGTCAGAGCAAACCGTTCCTTGGATTGAATCGTTTTGTGGGGGCGTTCAGTCAGACTGCGCACTTAGGTTTGACCCTGAAGGGGAACACGACTGGTCGTATTGGAAGGGCAAGCATTTGGAGTGGATTCGTGAGGCAACCCCTTGACAAATGAGTGTTTTTTTTCAAAATTTGGTGCACCACGCGGATGTGGTGGAATTGGTAGACACGCTAGATTCAGGTTCTAGTGCTCGCGAGGGCATGAAGGTTCAAGTCCTTTCATCCGCATCAAAAACCCGGTAGTTTGACTGCCGGGTTTTTGTTTTGGGCTGGCTGCCCTTACACGGTTTCTTTTTTACTAGCATTGACCTTTGATGAACGATATGGAATGCGATAACGAGCTTCTCGAGATTCCCGTGAACGAAATCGTCGGTGAGCAGGTTGTGCTGCGGCCGCTTGGCGAAGCGGACGTGCAGGCGCTGTTTGAACTCATTGACGAATCCCGCGAGTTCCTGTCGGAACATTTGCCGTGGCCGGAGGAATGCTTGTCGCTCGAAGACGTTTCTGCGAGAATCGAGTCGTGGAACATGCAGGCGCAGATGGCGAATGGCGCCTGCTGGGGTATTTTTGAAAAAGGTGAAGCTCGCGCGAATTTAGCTCGTGCAGATTTGGACGATGCGCCTTGTGAAAAAATTGCGGGCTGCATTATGCTTGGGTGGGTGCAGTGGAAGCACCGCTCGGCGACCGTCAGCTATTGGCTTGGCAAGCATTTTTGCGGTCGCGGGCTTGCGACCGAAGCGCTTCTCTTGGCGGCGAGCGAAGCTTTTGCGATAGGGTTGAATCGCCTTGAACTGACTGCTTCGGTCCGTAACCCGAAGAGTGCCGCGGTTGCCCGCCGTGCAGGCTTCCAGGAAGAAGGCGTATGCCGTGAATATGAACGCCTCCACGGACAATACGAAGACCATTTACGTTTCTCGCTCCTTGCTCGCGACTTTCTCTAATCCGGAATTCAGAGGCTTTCCCCATAACTTAAGTTCTGCCAATTACTTACAGCAATCTGTAAACGAATTGGTTACCTCGGTAAACGAGAAAGCTTTTTTATTCTTTGATTTTGCATTGAAACTCTTCTATTTTTATATCGTATGGAAACTGGAGAAAATGGCATAGTTGAACCTGATGTTCTGCAGTACACGAACTATCGTGTGTATTTGCAGGACTACTATGAGTTCAAAAAGAAGACGGTTCCGGCGTTCAGCCTCCGTTTCTTCGCTGAAAAGGCTGGGCTTTCGAGCCATGCCCATCTTAAGCTGACTATTGACGGAAAGAGAAACATTACAAAGAACACGGTGGTTAAGCTCATTCACGGTTTGGGACTCGAAAACCAGCGTGCTGCGTATTTTGAAAGTCTTGTATTTTTTAATCAGGCCCAGACCGATGCCGATAAGCAGGTTTACTACGCCCAACTTTTGAAGGCAAGCCCGCGTTCTAAACTCCACAAAATGGAAAAGGCGCAGTTCCGCATTTTCCGCGAATGGCACCATTCTGCCATCCTCGAAATGGTGGCGCTCAAGGATTTTCGACCCATTCCCGATTGGATTTCTAGGCGTCTCGGGGGGCTTATAACGCCTGCACAGGTGACGGAATCGCTCAAACTGCTCGTAGAACTAGGACTCCTGGTAAAGACCGCCAACGGGTTCCGCCAGCGCGACCCCCTGATTACTACCGATGATGAAGTCCAGGATTTGATGGTCAAGATGTACCATCTGCAAATGTTGAAGCTCTCGGCGAATATGCTTTCTGCACTTCCGGGGGCGCAAAGGGATGTTTCGGCCCTGACTTTTAGCATAAAACGCGAAGATTTCCCTAATTTGAAAAAACATTTGCAACTTATGCGCAAAGAACTACTAGATTTCTCTGCTAAAGCGGGTGAAGCAGAGGATGTTGTGCAAGTCAACATTCAACTGTACCCTCTAACACGAGGAGTATGATGCGTTCTTTGATTTCAATAATCGGTTGCGTGCTTATGGCACTGTGGTTGGTCGGATGTTCTGAATCTGATTCTTCGGCCGGTATTGAAATTGGTAATCCAGAAATTGCCTCTAGGAACGTTGGTTTTACGGCTAATTTCTCGATTGATTATACCGAAACGAAAAAGGCTTCTCTGGCGAAGTCCGCATCTGAAGATGAAAATGTGGTTATCGATACGTTCCGCCTTGTGCTTACGGAGGTCTTAGCCACTTGCAGTTATTATAATGAAAGCGACGGAAAACGGAAGGAGAATGATGATTACCTTGGGCCGGACAAGGGTAACCATGCTGCTGTGCTCCCGGTTTCGTTTGCGGACGGGGCTGTTTACAGGGATCCTTTTAAAAACATTGATTTGCCAAGTAGCGGAATCCTCAAGGAGATAAAGGTTTCGTTCCAGATTATTCGTGAGGGTGGTTTTAACTCAATTTCTGGTCGTGTTAGCGTTGGTGATAAAAAGGTTCCTTTTGTTTATGAATTGTCCCATTTCCAGTTGTTCAGCTTGTTATATCGCAATTCACAGATTGATATTCAAGATTCGTTAGTAAACTTGTCTGTAATATTCCATGTGTACCGTTTTATCGACGGAATTGATTTTGCATCTGCAGAAGTTGGCGAAGATGGCGTGATTCATATAAGTGAAAATTCCAATGAAAACGTTTGGAAAATCTTGAATGAACGCTTTATTCCTAGTTTCCTTTCCTTGCAGTATGAATATACGAATGACGAAGGTTTGACAATTAAAGATTATACCTCTGATGTATTGAATGAACTGAATAATGTGTTCTATGAAAACATTATTACTAACGGAAACTTTAAGGACGGTGGAAAAGACTGGATTTTCTATACGCAATTTGGCGGCGCTGCGGATACCGCAATAATTGAAGAAAACAAATCTAATTTGATGAAGGTCCATGTTTCGGAAGGTGGTTCTGAGTCCTATAGTGTGCAAATCCTCCACGAAGATATTTCTGTAGCGAAAGGTGCTAAGTACAAGTTTGTATTTACGATTTGGTCTGACATCGAAACAGAAATTACGGCACGTCTTGGATCGTATATCACGTATGAAAAAATTGGTTTTGAAGAACATGTGCCTGTCACGAAAACGGGTCGTTCGTTCGAAGTCGAATTTACGGCGATTGTGACGGACCCGTTTGCTCGATTGGACTTGAATCTTGGAAAGAAGAAAGCTACGTTCTGGATCAAGGATGTGCAGATTATTAGAATCAAGTAGGGTTGACAAATCAGGCGTGGCTTGATTGTTAAATTTGTTAATTTATGTAAAACCGCTTTAAAATCGCGTCATATCGAAATTTGCGATATAAGCTGATAAAGTTTTACGTAACCATTTCAGGTCAAATTGCCCCCGATTTATTCGAGGGCATTGTTATATAATTTTGATATATACACTTGAAAGTTCTGACACATTTCTTATATTTTTCGTACTGTCCGAGCTAATTCATGTTTTTTTACCAAAAAACAGGTTTTATTATAAGATATCAAAGACCGCAGTTCCTGGGGAACTGCGGTGTAGTGGTATGCGCAGTCGATGAAATTGCCAAAGGAAACAAATAAGGGGAGCTTTAAAATGCAGTTTGTTTCTTCCATTAATCTGAATCTGTTTAGTCTAAAATATCTTGATGCTAAGATATTTTCTGCGGATTTGTTTGCCAATACCTCGCTTTGCGGCTGCAAAAAAGGTGGCCTATGAGTTACCCTGCGTATAGCGTTTTGCTTAGCGTTAGCAATGCCGAAAAAAAAGAGCGGTTAGCGATTGCTTTGGATAGCATGCTCAACCAGACCGTGAAACCATCGGAAATAGTCTTGGTTCAAGACGGTGCGTTGAGGGATGAACTACAGGCAACGATAAACAAATATAAAGAAGAACATCCGGATCTGTTCAATGTCTTGTCTATGCCTAGCAAAGTAGGTACAGGATGGGCGTTGCGACAGGGCGTCTATGCTTGCTCGCACGGCTTTATTGCTTGCATGGATTCTGATGGTTACTCTGTACCGACTCGAATCGAAGAAGAATTTAATGCCATGTTCGAGAACAAGGTGGACATGGTCGGATCCAACGTGAACGAATTCGTTGGTTCTACGAAAAATGTTGTGGCTCATCGGATGTTCCCCGAAACACCCGAACGTATATATAAATGTGCAAAGAAGAGGATGCCGATGAGCCACGCATCCGTTTTGTTCAAAAAGAGAATGGTGGTTGTTTGCGGAAACTATGAAAACTGCGCCATGGCAGAGGACTTTGCCTTGCTCATCAGACTCCTGAACATTTGCGCTAAAGGTTACAACATACAGAAACCGCTTGTGTATAAGCGGCTTAGCGAAGAATTCTATAAACAAAATGGTGGATGGGATTACTTTATGGCGATGATTTCGTTTAATAAGAAATTTTATAGAATAGGGTGGTTTACTTATCAAAATTATGTTGTTCGCTCTATAGCGAATGGATTTGAAAGTTTTTGGCATTATGCTGAAGGGAAACGCTTTATGCTGAAAAATAGTGCTGAGAGAAAGTTTGATTATCGATAATAATTTGTATTGGTAAAAGATGTTAGATAAAAACTCTAAGATTTACGTTGCAGGTCACCATGGTTTGGTGGGCTCTGCTATTTGGAACAATTTGAAATCCCGTGGGTACAACAATCTTGTCGGGCGAACCCACAAGGAATTAGACCTTACTGATCAATATGCCGTCAAGAAGTTCTTTGACGAAGAACGCCCCGATGCCGTAGTGCTTGCGGCTGCTTTTGTCGGTGGCATCATGGCGAACTCGCTTTACCGCGCTGATTTTATAATGATGAATATGAAAATTCAGTGCAACGTGTTCAGCGAAGCCTATGCCCACAACGTAAAGAAGTTCCTGTTCCTGGGCTCTACCTGCATTTACCCCAAGAATGCCCCGCAGCCCATGAAAGAAGACGCTCTCCTCACGAGCGAACTTGAATATACGAACGAGGAATACGCCATTGCTAAAATTGCGGGCCTCAAGATGTGCGAAAGCTACAACCTGCAATACGGCACGAACTACCTCGCCGTGATGCCCACGAACCTTTACGGCCCGAACGATAACTTCCACCTTGAAAACAGCCACGTGATGCCGGCCATGATGCGCAAGATCTACTTGGCCAAACTCATCCACGATAACGACTGGGAAAGCATCAAGGTTGATATGGACAAGCGCCCGGTCGAAGGCATTGACGGCGGCGCCTCCCGCGAAGAAATTATCCGCGTCCTCGCCAAGTACGGCATCGAGAACAACAAGGTGACCCTCTGGGGCACCGGCAAGCCGCTCCGCGAATTCCTGTGGAGCGAAGACATGGCCGATGCATCGGTACACGTGCTCTTGAACGTGAACTTTAGCGACATCATCGGCATCGAGAAATACTCCAGCGTACATTACGGCGCAAGCGTAGACGGTGCCGTTGACCGTAACCACAGCGCAGGCCGTGGCGGCGCCATCCCCAAGCTCGGTGAAATCCGCAACTGCCACATTAACGTGGGTACCGGCAAGGAACTCACTATCCGCGAACTCAGCGAACTCGTGGTAAAGGCAGTTGGCTTTGAAGGCGAAGTGGTGTTCGACGCCAGCAAGCCCGACGGAACCCCGCGCAAGCTCATCGACGTGAGCAAACTCCATAGCCTTGGCTGGACCCACAAAGTCGAAATCGACGAAGGCGTACAGAAACTTTTTGATTGGTATAAACAGAGCCTCGCTCACTAAAAAAGAAAAATATGACCAGAAAAAACATTGCATTGATCACCGGCGTCACGGGCCAAGATGGCTCTTACCTTTCTGAATTCCTCCTTGCCAAGGGCTACGAAGTCCACGGCATTATCCGCCGTTCTTCTGTAGACTATCGTGAACGCATTGCGCACTTGGAAGGCAAGCCGAATTTCCACTTGCACTATGCCGACATGGGTGACTCCATGAGCCTTGTGAAGGTGGTGGGCAAGGTGCAGCCGACCGAAATTTACAACCTTGCCGCGCAAAGCCATGTGCAGGTTTCGTTTGATTCCCCGGAATTTACCGCCGACGTAGATGCTACGGGCGTGCTCCGCATTTTGGAAGCTGTCCGTACCAACCACTTGGAAAAGACTTGCCGCATCTACCAAGCATCGACCAGCGAACTCTATGGCAAGGTAGAAGAAGTCCCGCAGAACGAAAATACCCCGTTCCATCCGTATAGCCCATATGCCGTGGCTAAACTTTACGGATTTTGGATTATCAAGGAATACCGCGAAGCGTACAACATGTTCTGCTGTTCGGGCATCCTCTTTAACCATGAATCTGAACGTCGTGGAGAAACCTTTGTGACCCGCAAGATTACGCTTGCCGCCGCCCGTATCGCCCAAAACAAGCAAGACTGCTTGTATCTTGGTAACCTCGACAGCCTCCGCGACTGGGGCTACGCCAAGGACTACGTGGAATGCATGTGGCTCATTCTTCAGCACGATAAACCCGAAGACTTCGTGATTGCAACCGGCGTACAGCACACCGTCCGTGAATTTGCAACTCTCGCTTTCCGCCACGCAGGTATAGAACTCCGCTGGGAAGGCGAAGGCGTGAACGAAAAGGGCATTGACGTTGCCACCGGCAAGACCGTTGTTGCCGTGTCCGAAGATTTCTACCGCCCGACCGACGTGGTGAACCTCTGGGGTGACCCATCCAAGGCTAAGAAAGAACTCGGCTGGAACCCGCAAAAGACGACTTTTGAACAGCTTGTAAAAATCATGGTCAAGCACGATATGGAAAAAGTTGCCGCCGATCATGTGGCCAGCGTTACACGTACGAATTTAGCGGAGTATCTCGAAAAGGGATTGGTGAAGTAAGGGGGAATGGTGGTTGCTTTTGAACGATTCATTCTTGTCAAGGCAACCGCCTTATTTGTCATTCCCGACTTGTTCGGGAATCTCCTTTTTTGTAAATCCATCGGTTTGCGAAATTGTGAAGATGGCAAACCGTTGGTGACAGAGTATCGGGCGGCGGGATGATAGAAGTCTTATTAATAATGCTGCTGTTTTCAGGGGCAAAACAAAGTGATTTTTCAAAAGAAAAAACTTTGTTTTTAAAAGCTTTTTTGCCGTTCCTTGTAATTGCTAGTCATTATTGTCCTAGTATTATTACGCCAGCCAAAAACATTCAGTTATTGGGTTGGTTTTCTGTTTCGATTTTTTTCTTTATTTCTGGATACGGTCTAAGTGTAAAGGTGAAAAAAAATAGGCTGAAGTTGAGCTATCTTGTAAATAAAGTTATTTGTCTCTTGATTCCTCTGGCGATTGCGGTCTATATGTATATTGGATTTTGTTCGTTATTCGTAGAGAAACCGCTTAATATAGACTTGTTATCAGATATAAAAAATAATTATGTAGTACACCCTACTACTTGGTTTGTTATTTCTTTAGTCTATCTAAACATTATTTTTTTTGTAGCTCATTCATTTTTTGAAAAAAAACAACTTTTGGTATTGACGGTACTTGTACTCTTGTTGATGCTTTCGCAAAAATTATGCAACGTGTCAGGAACTTATTTTATGAGTGATTTGGCTTTTGTTTCTGGTGCTTTTTTTGCGAAATATGGCGAAAAAGTTCAGAAAATTCCTATGTGGGTGATAAAAGTATGTTTTTCATTCCTGATGCTTTTGGAGCTAATTCATCTTAAAGGTTTTACATTTGTTAATTCATTTTTGCTTCCTATTTGTTTTATTTTGCTTTTTTGCTCTATAAAACTTTTCCGAAATAAGATTGTCGATTTTTTATCAAAAATTTCTTATGAACTGTATTTGGGGCAGATCGTTGCTGCCGTAGTTGTTTATCATTATTTTGAACGCGGTATTGATTCTTTCGTTTTTATAGTTCTTTTAGATGTAGTGTTGGCGTACGTCATTTGTGTATGCTCTAAAATGTTAAAAACGCTCTTTTCCA